>OAVR01000021.1_pt1 | contig 139114 bp, 118 predicted proteins | sample 1476451 | NCBI WGS metagenome assembly OAVR01 (sample SAMEA2580105, study PRJEB22360) | human gut metagenome | biome: human gut; feature: human-associated habitat; material: faeces | place: Denmark | collected 2008/2010 | reverse complement strand
AAGCTAGACATGGAAAAGCTTTCGCTGGATTATTAAACAGATACTTTAAATAAGATATAAAAATTACACGCTTTATAAATTAAAAATTTAATTACTTCCTTATTAGAAGAGATACCTTTAAGGTATCTCTTTTTACTTACAAATAAAAAGTTTTTTATTATGATATTTTTAGTATAAGGTATATAATTATTACAGAGTTAACTACTTATAATTTAAAATAATCTTTTTAAATCTAATTTTCTTAATACAAATAAGTAAATAACTATTTTTATGCCACAAAGATAATAATAGATGGTTATTGGTGAAAGATGATTGATTTAAAGAAGTTTATATTTAAATGATATTTAAGTAGAAATAAGATAAAATTTATGTATAAATAAGATGAATAGAAGGGAGAAGTATTTTTAATATGAAAATATATTTCACAAGACATGGGGAAACTTTATGGAATCTTGAGCATAGATTTCAAGGGTGGAAAGATTCTGAGTTAACTGAAAATGGAGTTAAAAGAGCAGAGTTATTAGGAAAGAGATTTAATGATATTAAAATAGATAAAATTTTTACAAGTCCTATAAAAAGAGCAAAGAGAACTGCATACTTAATAAAAGGCGATAAGGATATTGAGGTTGAAGAAGTTGAAGGATTAAAAGAAATAAGCTTTGGAAAATGGGAAGGAATGACTACTGAAGAGATAAAAAGTCATGAGGAATACGTAAATGAGTTAGATAATCTATTTAATAAACCATTTTCTTATAAGAGTTTTGAAGGAGAAAATATAAAGGAATTTACAGAAAGATTATTTAAAACTGTAGATGATATAATAAAAAATAATGAAGATAAGGACATTTTAATAGTTACTCATGGAATGTGTGTAAGATATTTAATAGGATACTTTAAAAATGAGTTTGAGGAAAGCAAAATAATAGATTATCCTATATTCCATCAAGCTAGTTATAATGAGGTTGAATGGAATGGAGCAAATTTTGAAGTAGTTACTTTGAACAATATTGACCATTATGAATATGATAAATAATATAAGAAGTTTAAATTTTTATTATATGATTTAATGAATAAAAATTTAAAAATTACACAACTTAATAGTAGACTTGTGCTACAATCTTAAATCTAAAATCTAGTGATTTTTAAATCTACTTTCTTCGATTCTTGGGAAGATGGGAATAGATTTTAGAAGTAAGATTTTTAAATATTGAGGTGCTTTAAGTAGCACCTCCCTAATCTAAAAGTTATGGCTAAATCAAAATATTAGCTTAAAGTTTAATGTAAAAGGGATATTTAGCTAACTGTAGCTTAGAAAGTAGCAATAAAGTTATAGAAAATTATGCTTTTAGATAATTTATAAGCACATTAAAAAATAGGGATACATACTTGTATCCCTATTTTCTTAGTAAATTATTTTTTCGCAAATTTTTAAATTTACATTATTATCATTAAAGTATTCAATATATTCATTACTAGGTTTTGTATCTGTTATAACATAATTTAAATCATTAATTTCACAGAAAGTCATTAAAGAAACATGATCAAATTTTGATTGATCAGCTAAAAGAAAACATTCAGCACTTCTAGAGATTGCGGTTTTCTTTATTTTAAATTCTTCTTTAGTAGAATTAGTAACCCCTCTTTTTAGTGAAATACCAGTACAAGCCATGAAGCATTTATTTATATTATAACTTTTTAATATATCTGTGCTATGTAAGCCAGTAAAAGATTGAGTCTTTCTGTTAAGAATTCCTGATAAACAAATTATATTTAAGTTATTATAATGAATTCCTTTGCATATAGCTGTAACGCTATTAGTGAAAATAGTTATATCTTTTTTATCTTTTAAGAAATCAATAATATTAACCGTTGTTGTACCAGAATCTAAAAAGATGCTATCTCCATCTTCAATAAATTCAGCAGCAGCCTTTCCTAAAGCTAATTTTGAGTTGCTATTTTTAACATTTCTTTCTTCAAAAGATACTAACTCTTGATTTTCATTAACCGTTACTCCGCCATAGACTTTTTTTATGGTTCCTTTTTCAACTAGAACACTTAAATCCCTTCTTATGGTATTTTTTGATACATCAAACACTTCACATAGTTTGTCAATTGATACGGTTTTGTGATTAATAATGTAATTTTCTACTAGGTCTATTCTTTTTGAACGCATATCTTTCCCTGTTGCTCGTAATTTTCTATCAATAATATTAAGTTTAGTTAATTAGTGAGTATAAAATTTAATCTATTTATAATATATAGAGTTTATACTAAAGGTATTGCTTTAATTTCATGATTAACAAATAAAAAATACTAAGAAGATAATCAATATAAACTAAAATTAACTCAAAATATTATATGTGATTAATCTGGATTTAGTACAGCAATTTATTGTAATGATACCTACTGCAACAAGTGTTCATCTCCTTTCATAGGCTTTGTGATTCTATTATAAACGAAATTCTCAATAAAAGGAAGGGCAATTGTGAAAATAAATGAGTAACTTTTGATTATATTTTTTATAAATAATGATTATATTTGTGGTAAATATGTGAAAATGTTATTGACATGTTATGGTTAAGTTGGTATTATTAAAACATAAAGAGAACAAACAGTAAATAAACAGAAAACGTTAACTCATGAGAGGTGATTATATGGCGAATCAATTTATTATGCCAAAACGTATTATTTCAGGTGAAAATGCTTTAAATGAAAGTAAAGCATATTTAAAGAATTTTGGTAAAAGGGTTTTAATAGTTACTGATAAAGTAATGACTGATCTAGGCAATGTAAAGGTTTTAACAGATGTATTAGATAGTGAGAATATTGGGCACGTTTTATACAATGAAATAAATAGTGAACCTACAGATACTATGATAGAAAAAGGAATTAAGCTTTATAAAGAAAATCAATGTGATTTTCTAATTGGTTTAGGTGGAGGGAGTCCAATAGATTCTACTAAAGCCATTGGAGCTATGATAACAAACAAAGGTAAGATATCTGATTATATGGGTAGAGAAATAGAAAAAGAACTTCCACCCTTTGCTGTAATACCAACTACAGCAGGAACAGGTTCAGAAGCTACTCAATTTACAATAATTACAGATACAAAAAATGATGTTAAGATGCTTTTAAAAGGAGCTAACTTATTACCAAACTTAGCAATAGTGGATCCAAGATTTACAATGACAGCACCTGCTAAGATAACAGCAGCTACAGGGTTAGATGCATTAACTCATGCTATAGAGGCTTATACATCTAGAAAGGCACAACCACTTTCAGATAGTTTTGCAGTTTCAGCTGTAAAAAGAATATTTAAGTATTTACCTATAGCTTTTGATACTCCAAAGGATTTAAAAGCAAGAGAAGAGATGTCAATTGCAGCTTTAGAAGCTGGAATAGCATTTAATAACTCTTCAGTTACAATAGTTCATGGAATGAGTAGACCAATAGGAGCTTTATTCCATGTACCACACGGATTATCAAATGCAATGCTTTTAGAAGCTTGTTTCACATATGTAGTAGATGGTGCTTATGATAGATTTGCTCAATTAGCTAAAGAAATAAATATAGCTAACGACAACATGAGCGATGAAGAGGCAGCAAAAGCATTTATAGATGAAGTGGTTAAATTAATGGTTAAATTAGAAATACCGACTTTAGAAGAGTTTGGAGTAGATAAAACTAAGTTCTTTGATAATATAGAAAAAATGGCAGCTGACGCTATGGAAAGTGGAAGTCCAAGCAATACAAGAAAGATTATTGAAGTTGATGATGTGATAAAAATCTACAATAATCTTTGGAGGTAATAAATTATGGCATTAGTAAAGATGACTGAGCTTTTAGATGCTGCAAGAGAAAAAAATTATGCAGTGGGAAGCTTTAGTATAGCAAACATGGAAATGGTGAAGGGTGCTTTAAAAGCAGCTGAAGAAATGCATTCCCCGATGATTCTTCAGATTGCTGAGGTTAGATTAACTAATTCCCCATTAGAATTAATCGGACCTTTAATGGTAAGCGCTGCAAAGAATGCTAAGGTACCAGTAGCAGTTCATTTTGATCATGGACTAACCTTAGAGAATATAGAAAAGGCTTTAAAGATTGGGTTTACATCAGTAATGATAGATGGATCTCATTTAAGTTTTGATGAAAACGTTAAGATAACTAAAAGGGTAAAAGAATTAGCAGATAAATATGGGGCTGCTATAGAAGCTGAAATTGGACAGGTTGGCGGAAGTGAAGATGGTAGTGAAGATATAAAGATGAAAGTAACTAACGTAGAAGACGCTAAAAGGTTTGTTCAAGAGACTAAAGTAGATGCTTTAGCAGTGGCTATAGGAAATGCTCATGGAGTATATAAAGGAACTCCAAAACTTAGATTTGATGTATTAGAGAATTTGAGAGAAAACATCGAAACACCATTAGTTCTACATGGTGGATCAGGAATAACACCAGAGGACTTTAAAGAGTGTAAAAATAAAGGAATAAGAAAAATAAACATTGCAACTGCAACCTTCAATTCTGTTGAAGAGTCTGTAAGAAAATTATACGTAGATAATGAAAAGAAAGACTATTTCACACTTCAAGCTACAGAGGTTCAGGGAGCTTACGAGAATGTAAAGAAGCATATGGATATTTTTGAAAGTGTAAATAAGGCTTAGGAGATGGGTTAGTATGAGATATATAGAATTTGATGAGAAAAGAAAATTTGATATTGTCCCAGTAGGGAGAGTAGCAATAGATTTTAATCCTACAGATATTCACAAACCATTATCAGAAAGTAGGAATTTCAATAAGTACTTAGGTGGTTCTCCTGCAAATATAGCAGTTGGACTTGCTAGATTAGGAAAAAAGGTTGGATTTATAGGAAAAGTTTCAGATGATAGATTTGGAGAGTTTGTAGTAAATTACTTCAAAAAAGAGGGAATAGATGTATCTGAAATAAGTAAGGCTAAAAATGGTGAATCTTTAGGATTAACATTTACAGAAATATTAAGTCCTACAGAAAGTAGTATTTTAATGTATAGAAATGGTATAGCTGATTTACAATTAGACGTTGATGATATTGACGAAGACTATATTAAAAATACAAAGGCTATAGTTATTTCAGGAACTGCTTTAGCGATGAGTCCTTCAAGAGAGGCTGCATTAAAAGCTTTAAGACTTGCTAAAAAGAATGGAACAGTTGTTATATTTGATGTTGATTACAGAGAATATAATTGGAAAAACAAAGATGAAATAGCAATTTACTATTCAATAGTAGGAAAAGAAAGTGATATCATAATGGGATCAAGAGAAGAATTTGATCTAATGGAAGGCTTAATAGCCAAGGATAGCACTGATGAAGAAACTGCTAAAAGATGGTTAGATTATGGTAATAAGATAGTAGTAATCAAACATGGTAAAGATGGTTCTACAGCTTATACTAGAGATGGAAAAGCATATAGAATAAAACCTTTCCCAGTAAAACTTTTAAAATCCTTTGGAGGTGGAGATGCTTATGCATCAGCATTTATATATGGAATCTTAGAAGGATGGGACATGATGGATGCTCTTGAGTTTGGAAGTGCCTCAGCAGCAATGTTAGTTGCAAGCCACAGTTGCTCAGAAGACATGCCAACAGTAGAAGCTATTAAAGAATTCATAAAGAAAGAAAAAGAAGAGTATGGAGAAATGGTAGCTAGAAGCTAAGGAGGTTATAACTATGGTAGAAAATATAGGTTTTTCAGAAGATGGGAAAAAGATCGTTACAGAGATTAATGGTAAGCATAGCAGTATGCTAATGGATATAGAAGTTATAAAAATGAAAAAAGGTGATAAAATAGTAATTTTAGAACCTAAAAAGGAAGTTGCAGTACTTCTTATGGAAGGTAAAATAAAATACCTTTGGGAAAATAAAGAGGTTGAAGCTAGCAGAAAAAATGTATTTGAAGAAGAGGGATTCTGTCTACATGTTTGCAAAAATGTAGAAGTTAAAGTTGAGGCATTAGAAGAGGCTGAGATATTAATTCAAAAAGCTGAAAATGATAAAGAATTCTTAGCTAAGCTGTATAGACCTGAGGATGTAATAATTCAAGAATCATCTTTATATAAATGGGATGGAACTGCAGCTCGTAAGATAAAAACATTCTTTGATTACAGTAATGCACCATATTCAAATATGGTTAATGGGGAAATAGTTTCTTATCCAGGAAGATGGTCAAGCTATATTCCACATGAACATCCACAACCAGAAGTTTATTATTATAAATTTGATAAGCCACAAGGCTTTGGAGCTTGCTTTATAGGCGATGAAGCTTACAAAGTTAAAGATGGTGGATATGCAATAATAGAAGGTGGATATACACATCCACAAGCTACTGCCCCAGGATATAGAATGTATTATTGTTGGATGATAAGACATTTAGATGGAAACCCTTGGACAGATAGAATTGATGATCCAGCTCATGTTTGGTTATTAGATGAAAAATAGGAAGGATGAGAAGTTTATGAGAATGACTACAGGCCAAGCGCTAGTAAAATTTTTAGATAATCAATACGTTTCTTTTGATGGTAAAGAAGAAAAATTTGTTGATGGGATATTCACTATATTTGGACATGGTATTGTAGTTGGATTGGGAGAAGCTTTATATGAAAATCCAGGTGAACTTAAAGTTTATCAAGGAAGAAATGAGCAAGGTATGGCTCATGTTTCAACAGCTTTCGCAAAACAAAACAATCGTAGAAAAATAATAGCTTGTTCAAGTTCCGTTGGCCCAGGAGCTGCTAATATGGTTACTGCAGCAGCTACAGCAACAGTGAATAATATACCATTATTACTATTACCAGGAGATTCATTTGCTACAAGACAACCAGATCCTGTACTTCAACAGATAGAACAATCTTATAATTTAGGAATAACAACAAACGATGCTTTTAAACCAGTTTGTAAGTATTGGGATAGAATAAATAGACCAGAACAACTTATGTCAGCAATGATAAATGCTATGAGAGTATTAACAGATCCTGCTGAAACAGGTGCTGTTTGTATAGCATTACCACAAGATGTTCAAGGAGAAGCTTATGACTTCCCACAATATTTCTTTAATAAAAGGGTTCATAGAATAACTAGACCTCTAGCTGTACAAGAAGAGTTTGAAGAGGCATTAGATATAATAATGAATAAAAAGAAACCTATAATAATTTGTGGTGGTGGAGTTAGATACTCAGAAGCAGGTGAAGTTTTAGTTGATTTTTCAGAGGAGTTCAATATTCCAATATGCGAAACACAAGCGGGTAAGAGTGCTATTAAATCAAGTCACCCATTAAATTTAGGTGGTATAGGGGTTACTGGTAACCTTGCTGCAAATATGATTGCTAAAGATGCTGATTTAGTAATTGGTGTTGGAACAAGATTCTCAGACTTCACAACTTCATCAAAATCATTATTTAAGAATCCAGAAGTTGATTTTATAACTGTAAACGTATCAAAATTCCATGGTGGAAAAATGGATGCTCACAAGATAATAGGTGATGCAAAGGTATGTATAGAAGAATTACAAGCTATGTTAGAAGCAAATAACTATGAATCATCATATGAAGATGAAATAGTAAATGCTAAAAAAGCTTGGAAAGAAGAGATGAAGAGATTAACAAATATTAAATATGATGAAAACTTTGAAGCTTTAATAAAACCTAAGAGAGAAGGATGTATAGAAGAGTTTAGTGTATTAACAGGAGGTTTAATCACTCAAACAGCTGCTTTAGGAGTTATTAGAGAAACAATAGATGATGATGCCATAGTAGTTGGAGCTGCTGGAAGTTTACCAGGAGATCTTCAAAGAATGTGGGAAACAGATGTTAGAGATTCATACCATATGGAATATGGATATTCATGTATGGGATATGAAATAGCAGCTACATTAGGAGCTAAGTTAGCAGAGCCAGAAAGAGAAGTTTACTCAATGGTTGGTGATGGAAGTTACTTAATGCTTCATTCAGAGATGGTAACAGCTATGCAAGAGCAAAAGAAGATAAATATACTTTTATTTGATAACTGTGGATTTGGATGTATAAATAATCTACAAATGTCAAATGGTATAGGAAGCCTTGCTACAGAGTTTAGATATAGAGATGAAAATGGTAAGTTAGAAGGGGGATTAATCACTATAGATTTTGCTAAGGTAGCTAGTGGGTATGGATTGAAAACATATTCAGTAAAAACTTTAGCTCAATTAAAAGAAGCTTTAGAAGATGCTAAAAAGCAAAAGGTTTCAACTTTAATAGACATAAAGGTGTTACCAAAAACAATGACAGATGGCTATGATGCATGGTGGCATGTTGGAATAGCTGGAGAATCAGAAATTGATGGTGTAAATAAGGCATTTGAGAACAAAGAGAAAAATTTAAAAGCTGCTAGAAGATATTAAAATATTTAAAGCAATTTTACTTTATATTATTTTGAAAATAAATTTAAATTTTAAAAGATGATGGAGGAAATGGTCATGATTAATATTGGTGTTATTGGAGCAGGAAGAATAGGAAGAATTCATGCTCAATCTATTCAAGAAAAAGTACAAGGAGCTCAAGTTAAAACTATAGCAGATGTATTTGAAGAATCAGCTAAAAAAGCTGCTGAGGAATTTAAAATTCCAAATTATACAGGAGATTACATGGAAATCTTAAACGATCCAGAAATTGATGCTGTAATAATATGTTCATCAACAGATACTCACTCAAAAATATCAATTGAAGCTGCTGAAAGAGGTAAACACATATTCTGTGAAAAACCTATAGATTACGATGTTGCTAAAATTGAAAAAACTTTAGAAGCTGTTAAAAAAGCTGGAGTAAAATATCAAGTTGGATTCAATAGAAGATTTGACCACAATTTTGCTAAATTAAAAGAGCTTATAGAAGAAGGTAAAATAGGAAATCCACACATAATAAAAATTACTTCAAGAGATCCACAAGCTCCACCAATAGAATACGTAAAAGTTTCAGGTGGTATGTTCTTAGATATGACAATTCATGATTTTGATATGGCTGCATTCTTAAGTGGAAGTAGAATTTCAGAAGTATATGTACAAGGTGCATGTATGGTAAATCCTGAAATAGGAGAAGCTGGAGATGTTGATACAGCAATTATATCTTTAAAATTTGAAAACGGATGCATAGGTGTAATAGATAATAGTAGAGAAGCTGCTTATGGATATGACCAACGTGTTGAAGTATTTGGTGGAAAAGGATATGTAATGGCTGATAATGACTCAGATACAACAGTTACAATAGCTTCAGTTGATGGTATTGTGGGAGAAAAACCAAAATATTTCTTCTTAGAAAGATACATGGATGCTTATGTTAATGAAATGCAACAATTTATAAACTGCTTAGTTAATGATACTGAAGTTCCTGTTGGAGCTAATGAAGGATTATATTCAGTTTTAGTTGGACTAGCTGCTACTAAATCATTAAAAGAAGGTAGACCAGTTAAAATAGAATACTAATATTAAAAATGAGAATTAAAATGGTATAAAAAATTAAAAGGTATAAATAAGTTTTGGTCAGAAGAGCTAAATGGGAGTTAGCTTTTCTGACAAATAAAAAATGTAATGGGGGAAACGAGAATGTTTAATTCAAATGTAAAATTAGGAATAGCACCAATAGCATGGACAAATGATGACATGCCAGACTTAGGAAAAGAAAATACTTTCGAACAATGTATAAGTGAAATGGCTTTAGCTGGATTTAAAGGATCAGAAGTTGGAAACAAATATCCAAGAGATGTTGAAGTTCTTAAAAAAGCTTTAGAATTAAGAGATATGGAAATAGCAAGTGCTTGGTTCAGTTCATTTTTAACAACTAAACCATACGAAGAAACTGAAAAAGCATTTATAGAACATAGAGATTTCCTTAACGCTATGGGAGCAAAGGTAATCGTAGTATCAGAACAAGGACATAGCATACAAGGTCAAATGGAAACACCAATATTTGATGGGAAATATATTTTAAATGAAGAAGAGTGGAAAACACTTGCTGAAGGTTTAAATAAATTAGGAGCTTTAGCAAAAGAAAAAGGAATGAAGCTTGTTTACCATCATCATATGGGTACAGTAGTACAAACAACTGAAGAAATAGATAAATTAATGGACTTAACAGATGAAAATTTAGTTTACTTATTATTTGATTCAGGTCATTTAGTTTATTCAGGTGAAGATGCTTTAGAAGTATTAAAGAAATACGTAAATAGAGTAAAACATGTTCACTTAAAAGATATAAGAAAAGAAAAAGTAGAAGAAGTTAAAAGAGATAAATTAAGTTTCTTACAAGGAGTAAGAAAAGGAGCATTCACAGTTCCTGGAGATGGAGATATAGATTTTGAACCAATATTCAAAGTTCTTGAGGATAATAACTATGAAGGATATTTACTAGTAGAAGCTGAACAAGATCCAGCAATAGCAAACCCATTAGAATATGCAATAAAAGCAAGAAAATATATAAAAGAAAAAACTAACCTTTAATAAATTTGGTCAATAATGAATTTTAGGTAACAGCATAATTAAATTATGCTGTTACCACAAAATAGGGTAGGGGGAGAATTTATGTTCATATTTTTGAGTTTTGCAATATTCTTAGTAGCTGTATTCGCTATTGCTTGGTATAAAGCTAAAGGCACTGATAATACAGAAACAGCAACAGGATATTTCTTAGCAGGAAGAGGATTAAGCGGTCCTGTAATCGCTGCAACAATGATACTTACAAACCTTTCAACTGAACAGATCATAGGTCTTAACGGTCAAAGTTATGCTACCAATATGGGACCAATGGCATGGGAAGTTACATCATGCGTAGCACTTATAACACTAGCTCTTATATTCTTACCAAGATACTTAAAAGGCGGAATCACAACAATCCCAGATTATTTAGAAGAGAGATTTGATAGCACAACTAAAAGAATAGTTTCAATTTTGTTCTTAGTTAGTTATGTTGTAACTTACATACCTACAGTTTTATATTCAGGTGGACTAGTTTTAAATCAGATTTTTGGTATATCAGATTTATTAGGAATAAGTACATTCCAAGCTGTAGCATTAACTGGATTTTTACTAGGGGTAGTAGGTGCTATATATACAGTTCTTGGAGGTATGAAACTAGCAGCATTCTCTGATACTGTAAATGGAATTGGTTTATTAATCGGAGGTCTTTTAGTACCTATATTAGGAATATTATTACTTGGAAATGGAGATTTTGTTGGAGGATTTGAAATAATAATTGCAACTCCAGAAAAGCTTAATGCTATTAACCCAGCAAATGCACAATCACCATTAATTCCATGGCCTGTATTATTCACTGGATTATTATTTAATAACTTATTCTATTGGTGTACAAACCAATCAATAGTACAAAAAGCCTTAGGAGCTAGTAGTTTAAAAGAAGCTCAAAAAGGTGCTATACTTGCAGGATTAATTAAGGTTTTAACTCCAGCAATACTTGTATTTCCTGGAATCATAGCTTTTGCTAAATATGGAGATGCATTACCAAATGCGGATATGGCATATCCAACATTATTACTTGATGTATTACCAAAACCTTTATTAGGAATATTTGCAGCAATTTTATTTGGAGCTGCCATGAGTTCATTAAATGGTGCTATGAACAGTTCATCAACACTATTTACTTTAGATTTATACAAGCCAATTATAAATCCAGAGGCTTCAGACAAACAACTTGTAAAAGTAGGACAAAAATTTATTATAGTGGTATCAGTTATATCAGTTATAGTTGCTCCATTTATCCTATATGCTCCATCTGGATTATATAACTTTTTACAAGAGTGTAATGGATACTTTAACGTACCAATATTAGCTTGTGTAATAGTTGGATTCTTTACAAAAAGAGTTCCAAGTCTTGCTGCTAAAGCAGTATTCGTAGTACACATTGTTTTGTATACGTTATCAAAATTCTTCTTATCAGATATACATTTCTTATATGTACTAGGTGTGTTATTACCAATAGGTGTAATTGTAATGCTTATAATAGGTAAGATAAAACCAAGAGAAACAGATTTTGTTCAAGCTGATAAGGCATTAATAGATATGACTCCTTGGAAATATGCAAAACCAGCATCATTAGCTGTAGTTCTTGTTATGGCATTTATATATCTATTATTCTCACCTATAGGATTAGCTTAAAGTTAATAAATATAAGATATAAAGGGTTAAGAATGAACATTAATGCAATAAAATTTTGTTAGATATTATGGTTTTGGAGGGGATAAAATGAAAAAGATAAATTTTGGTATTGTTGGTTTAGGAAGATTAGGAAGAGCTCATGCTGAAAACCTAGCTTTTAAAATTCCAAATTCTAATCTTTTAGCAGTTTGTTCAATAGATAAGAGTCAAGTTGATGAAGTTCAAAAGGCATGGAATATTCCATATGGATATACTGACTTTGATGAAATGTTAAAAAATAAAGAGTTAGATGCTATATTTATAGCTTCACCATCAGGATTCCATTGTGAACAAATAGAAAAAGCTTTAGATACAGGTTTTCATGTATTTAGTGAAAAACCTCTTGGGCTGTATTTAGATGATGCAGTTAGAGCTATGAAGGCAGTTAACTCACATCCAAATCAAATATTTATGTTAGGTTTTATGAGAAGATATGATAAATCATACGCCTATGCTAAGAAAAAAATAGAAGATGGTGCTATAGGTAAACCTGTACTAGTTAGATGTTATGGATTAGATCCAGCTAAGGCTTTACCAAGCTTCTTAAAGTTTGCAAAAGATAGCTATAGTGGTGGATTGTTCTTAGATATGGCAATTCATGATATAGATTTAGCTAGATGGTATCTAGATTCAGAGGCAGATGAATTATGGGCTATAGGTGAAGCTTATGGACATAAGGAGTTTGATGAAATAAATGATGCTGAAACTGGAGCAGCCATGGTTAAATTTAAAAATGGAACAATGGCATTACTTGTTGCTGGAAGAAACTGTGCTCATGGTTATCATATAGAAACTGAGATCATAGGAACTGAAGGTACATTAAGAATTGGAACAACTCCAGATAAAAATTTAGTTACAGTATTTGATAGTAGAGGAGTTAATAAGGAATGTGCAGGGGGATTCTTAGAAAGATTCGAAGATGCATATTTAGCTGAAGTTAAAGAATTTGTTGACTGCGTATTAGAAAATAGAAAGCCAGCAGTAACTGTTGAAGATGGCGTTTTATCTACTATTGTTGGATATGCTTGTAAAGAGTCTTTTGAGACTGGAGAATTAGTAAAGGTTAATTACGAAGGTTATGATAAATTAATAAAATAGCCGCCTAATACTCAATAAATATCTTTGTATTAGGAAGCTTTAGAATATATTGAATATAAAGTTCAATTGCTTTAAAGAGCTTCCTAATATATATGATTAAAGAGTATTTTATATAAATTGCTTATTAATGTAGGATGTTTCATAGTTTTTTATCAAGGTAAAAATTCAACCTTCTCCTTAGCATGGTAAACTTGGAATATTGTCTAAAGGTTACATCCTACATTTTAAATTAAAAAATCTAATAACTTTAAATTAAAAGATGGTTATTTATCATTGAGGAAGTTAAGTTTTACTTAGCACTTTAGTGATTTAAACTAATAAATAAAAATCAGCCAAATAAAAACATAATATATAAATAAAGGAGAATAAATGCAAAAAAAAGATATAAATTTAATTTCAGACATGGCAGTTAAGAAGTTTAAGTTTGCAGATAGAGCTCCTATAAAGTATTTTTTTAGAGCTATAGTTGCAGGATTTTTCCTAGTAGTAGCCATAATTCTTTCATATACTACTGGAGCTGTTTTAAACAATTCATATCCAGAGATGGCAAGAATAATGGTAGCTGCAACCTTCTCGTTAGCATTAGGTCTTATTGCTTTTATTGGAGGAGAGCTCTTTACAGGAAATAACTTAGTCATGGCAATTGGGATATACAACAATGAGTGTACCTTAACTATGGCCTTAAAAGTTTGGTTTATGAGTTATTTAGGAAATTTTATAGGATCTATATTATTAGGGTTTTTATTTGTTAAGAGTGGAGCATCTATGGATTTAATCAAGGATTATGCCAAAGGTATAGTTGATATAAAAATTAATTTACCGGCTCTTGAACTATTTTTAAGAGGGATGCTTTGTAATTTCATGGTTTGTATAGCATTTCTAAGCACAATAAAAATGAAATCTGAAACAGGCAAATTAATAATTATGTTCTGGTGTATATTTGCATTTGTTATCGCTGGTTTTGAACACAGCATTGCTAATATGGGAATATTCTCTATAACTTATTTCGCCTCAGGTGATGTAAGTTTATCACTTGTTTTCCGTAATTTATTTTGGGTTACATTGGGAAATATGGTAGGAGGGGGAGTCTTATTAGCATTGCCACTTAAATTTATGAGCATGGAATAACTTTTATGGATTAACTAACTTCCTTACCTGTTAATTATAATTTTTATTTAGCATCTAAAAACAATGATTTTTAAAAATTACCACCTTTTAAAATTATTGATTTTAATAAATTACTACACTGAAAATTAAATATCTAATTTACTTTAATATATAAATTTAAAACTTAGAAATTTATATTAACAGGAAAAATCTAAAAAATATATATAGGGTTGAAAGGAAGTAGAGTTTTTATGGAAAATATTATTTTTAATGAATCAAATGGAATTGCTGAGGTAATTATAAATAGACCTAAAGCATTAAATGCCTTAAATAATCAAACTATAACTGAACTTGGTGAAGTTATAAATGAAATTTCAAAAAGAAAAGATATAAAAACTGTAATTATAACAGGAGCAGGGGAAAAGGCTTTTGTAGCTGGTGCAGATATTGTTGAAATGAAAGATTTAAATTCAATGGAAGCAAGAGATTTTTCAAGATTAGCTCAAAAGGTATTTTCAGATATAGAAAATATGCCACAAATTGTAATAGCTGCTGTTAATGGATATGCATTAGGCGGTGGATGTGAGCTTTCAATGGCTTGTGATATAAGATTAGCTTCTAAGAAAGCTAAATTTGGGCAACCAGAAGTTAATTTAGGAATTCTTCCAGGCTTTGCAGGAACTCAAAGACTTCCAAGATTAGTTGGAAAAGGAATAGCTAAGGAGCTTATATTCTCAACAGATATGATTGATGCTGAAGAAGCACATAGAATAGGACTTGCTAATAAGGTTTATGAGCCAGAAGAATTAATGGATAAGGCAAGAGAATTAGCTAATAAGATAATGAGTAAGAGTCCAGTAGGAGTTAGATTAGCTAAGGCAGCAATAAACAATGGCTTAAACATGGATACTGAATCAGCATATAACTATGAGGCAGATTTATTTGCTTTATGTTTCTCAACAGAAGATCAATTAGAAGGTATGAATGCCTTTGTTGATAAGAGAAAAGCTGATTTTAAAGATAAATAAGACTACTTTGATATATAAAATTCTAATAAGTTTATAAAAATTAAAACAGCAATTAAGTTTATGTAACTTATATTAATCTACCCACGAAAGGATTGTTATGTATGGTAAGAGTTAGTTTTTTAAAACCATGTGAAGTAGCGGAATTTGTTAAAGATGGAGATACTATAGTGACAGAAGGATTTGTTGCTAGCTGTTGCCCTGAATCCTTGACTAAGGCTTTAGAAAAACGTTTTTTAGAAACTGGTCATCCAAGAAATTTAACTTTGATGTATTCTGCAGCACAAGGAAATAGAGATGGAAGTGGAGCAGATCACTTTGCTCACAAAGGAATGACAAAAAGAGTAATAGCAGGTCATTGGAACATGGCTCCAAAGCTTGGGAAAATGGCTGTTGAAAATGAAATAGAGGCATATAATTTGCCACAGGGAACTTTAGCTCAATTATTTAGAGATATAGCTGGCAAGAGAGTTGGAACTATAACTCATGTAGGATTAAATACCTTTGTTGATCCTAGAATAAGTGGAGGAAAGTTAAACGAAGTTACTAAAGAGGATATAGTTAAGCTTATTGAGATTGAGGGAGAAGAAAAGCTTCTTTATAAATCCTTTCCAATAGACGTTTGCTTCCTGAGAGGTTCATCAGCAGATGAATGTGGAAATGTAACTTTAGATAGAGAAGTGGCAACTTTAGATGTTACTTCAATTGCTCAAGCTTGTAAAAATAACGGAGGAAAAGTTTTTGTACAAGTTGAGAGAGTGGTATCAGGGGGATGCTTAGACCCTAGACTTGTCAAGATTCCAGGAATATATGTTGATGGAATTGTTTTAGCTGAGCCATGTGATCATGAACAATGTTTAGGAATGAAATTTAATCCAGCTTATACAGGAGAAGTTAGAATTCCTTTAAGCAGCATAGAAAAAGCACCTTTAAATGCAAGAAAAATAATTGCAAGAAGAGCAGCTATGGAGCTTAAGAAGGATACAATAGTTAACTTAGGAATTGGTATACCAGAGGTTATATCACTTGTTGCCAATGAAGAAGGTATTGGAGATTATATGACACTTACAGTTGAATCTGGTCCTGTTGGAGGAGTACCTCAAGGGGGAGCAGCCTTTGGAGCTTGCATAAATCCAGATGCTATTTTAGATCAACCTTATCAATTTGATTTTTATGATGGTGGTGGAGTTGATTTAGCATTTTTAGGATTAGCTCAAGCTGATAAAAATGGAAATATAAACGTAAGTAAATTTGGACCTCGTATAGCAGGATGTGGAGGATTTATAAACATAACACAAAATGCTAAAAAGGTTATATTCTGTGGTACTTTCACAGCTTCAGGATTAAAAGTAGAAACTGGAGATGGAAAGCTTCATATAATTCAAGAAGGTAAATCAAATAAATTCCTTGAAGATGTTGAGCAAATAACTTTTAGTGGAGAGTATGCTAATAAAACTAATCAGCCAGTTATGTATATAACTGAAAGAGCTGTATTTGAATTAAGGAATGATGGACTACATTTAACAGAAATTGCTCCAGGAGTTAATCTTGAAGAAGATATTTTAGCTCATATGGACTTTGTTCCTAAGATAGATGAACCACTTAAACTTATGGATGAAAGAATATTCTACGATAAGCTTATGGGGCTTAAATAAAAATAGTAAAAGCTTAGGTTATTAATAAAATTAATCTAGAATTAAATGATTTAAAGAGTTGTAACTCTAGATATAATTACAGAATTTTGGGAGGAATTAAGGTATGGATTTCAGTTTAACACAGAAACAATTAGACGTACAAAGAGCAGTAAAAGAATTTGCAGAAAGGGAATTAAAACCATTTGCTATTGAAAATGATGAAAATAGTACATTCCCAATAGAAGCTTATAAAAAGTTAGGTGAATTAGGTGTCATAGGACTTCCATATTCAACTGAATACGGCGGAACAGGTGGAGATTATCTTTCATATGTCTTAGCTATAGAAGAAATTTCAAAGGTTGATGCATCTATGGGGATAGCAGTATCAGTAACTACTTCATTATGTGCTGGTGGAATTAGTAATGCATCAGAAGAGCTTAAGAAAAAATATCTACCAGATATACTTTCAGGTAAAAAGCTTGGATCTTTTGGATTAACTGAACCTAATGCTGGCTCAGATGCTGGTGGAGTTATTACTGTAGCTGAGAAAAAAGGAGATAATTATATCTTAAATGGGGCTAAGTGCTTCATAACAAATGCACCTTTATCAGGAACATTTATAGTTTTTGCTCTAACAGATAGAACAAAGGGACCTAAAGGATTATCAGCATTTATTGTAGAAAAAGATTTCCCAGGAATATCAATAGGAAAAATAGAAGATAAATGTGGTATTAAATCAGCACAGGTTTCAGAAGTTCTATTTAATGACTGTGTTGTACCAGCTAGCAATTTAGTTGGTAAAGAAGGTGATGGATTCAAAATAGCTATGAAAACTCTAGATGGGGGAAGAATTGGGGTTGCTGCCCAAGGCTTAGGAATAGCAGAAGGAGCTTTTGAAATAGCTAAAGAATACATGAAGGAAAGAAAACAATTTGGTAAACCTTTATTTAAACAACAATATTTAGCTTTCAAAATGGCTGAATTAGCAGTTGAAATTGAACAAGCTAAGTATATGTTATATAAGGCAGCAATGGACAAACAAGAAGGAAAACCTTATTCAGTATCAGCTGCTAAGGCTAAACTAGTTTGTACAGATGCAGCAATGCATGTTACTACTGAAGCTATTCAAATGCTTGGTGGTAATGGATACATGAGAGAGTACCAATTAGAAAGAATGATGAGAGATGCTAAGATTACTCAAATTTATGAAGGTACAAATGAAATTCAAAAATTAATAATAAGTGGAAGCTTATTTAGATAAGGAAATAAACTTACATTATCTGCAGTTTTAATTAACTGTAATTTAAAAATACACAACTATAATAACTAAAAGTTAAAAATCAATTCATTTTATATAGTAAAATATATATTAATACTTAGGAATTTTAGTAAGCTTTAATTAACCCTTAAAGAAATTTATTTAAATTCCAAATTAAAATCTTAGGTTTGTAATTTTAAAACAACTAATAACAACTAACAACAAAAATAAACAACAACTAATTAATAAATAAAGCACCCCTATTACCCAAGGGGTGCTTTAATTTTGCAGGATATTCCAATATTATATTAGTATTGAAATATCTTTTTTTAATGGTTTAAATTTTCAATTTGAAAGAGAAGTAAATGTTGCAAATTATGTGTAGTTTTTAAGAAAGTCAAAATTATATAATTATTTATATAGATTGGATTAATTCATATAAGAGAAGAACTAAGGAGAAGAAATGGAGTTAAATAAAGATTGTATTAGGATATTACAGTATCTCATAGAAAAAAACGATTATGTAGAAATTGATGAAATAGCAGCTGAATACAAGGTAACTAATAGAGCTATAAGATATAAAATTGATAAAATAGAGAAATTTTTGGTTAATAATGGCTTTGATTATATAGATAGAAAATATAAAAAGGGTGTAAGAGTTAAAAGCACAGAAAAGCTTAGAAATTTCATGAAGAAATTTGCAGGGGAATATACACCATATAAATATAGTTATTCTAAAGAAGAAAGGTTTGTATATATATTACTTAAATTACTTCAAGAAAATAAACCTATAAAAATAAGACAGTTTGAAGAAAAACTTTGTGTATCTAGAAATACCTTGCTTAAGGAGCTAGATTACATAGAAGCTTGGCTTCAGGATAAAAATCTAAAGTTAATTAGAAAACCTAAAGTTGGCTTAATGATTTCTGGAGATGAGATAATAAAGAGGAGCATAGCAGGAAGAATATTATCTAAAACCATATCTTCTGAGGATCTTTTAAATTATATATCTCAAAAAACAATTAAATCAAAAATAAACAATCTTCAATTTGATACTTTATTTTCAGATATAGATATAGATTTTATTGATGGTTTAATAAAGTTTGCAGAGGTTGAGCTAAAAAGAGAATTTAGTGACGAGTCTTATGGTGGGTTAGTTACACATTTAGCCATAATGATAAAGAGGGTTCAATTGAATAAGAGTATTTATCTTCATAATGTAAATGAAGAGTTTATGAAGGAAACAAAGGAATATAGTGTTTCGGAATACATAATAAGAAAAATAGAAAAGCACTATAATATAAAGGTTCCTAAAGAGGAGACAAACTATATAGTAATACATTTATTAGGGGCAAAAGTTCTAAAGGAAAATGTCATGGATGAAACTAAATATAAGGAGAGCGAGTTATATAATGTTATAGATAAAATGACAGCATGTATAGAGTCTTTTTATAATATAAGCTTTGGAGAGGGAAGACAGAGCTTAATGCAGGGGCTTATGCTTCATCTAAGACCATCAATCTATAGAATTAAATATGGAAATAGACTAGTAAATCCACTATTTGATGATATAAAAATAAAACATGAAGAATTGTTTAAGCAAGTAAAAGCAGCAAGTAAATATTTAGAGGATTTCATCGGTGTAGAGCTTGGAGAACATGAAATTTCATACATAGTAATCCATTATGCTGCAGCACTTAGACAATATAATGAAAAGAAAAGTAGAAAAACTAAAGTAATAATTGTCTGTGGAACTGGAATAGGAACATCAAAGATGATAGCAGCAAGTATTAGTGAGAGATTTCATGTTGATATAGTAGGAACTTATGCTAGTAGGAATGTAACTAGAGAGATTATAAATGAATGTGATTACGTAATAAGCACAATAGATATACAGTCCTTATCTGATGATGAATATATAAAGGTTAGCCCTATACTTAATGAGAAAGACTATGAAAAATTAGAGAAATATCTTTTAGGTAAGGTTAAAGATAATAATAAGAGTAATGAAATTGAGCTTGCAAATAGGATTTTGGAGGCTGTTAAAAAGCATTGTGATGTGGATGATGAAGAGCAACTTAGATATGAGGTTTTATATGAGATAAAAAGACAAGAAGAAAAGAAACCAAAAGTAAATGAAAAGCTATCATTAATAGATTTTATAAAGAAAGATAATATAAGACTTAATTTAAATTGTAAGGATTTTGAGGATGTTATATTACAGGGAACAAAATCTTTGGAGGAAAAAGGATTTGTAACTCATAATTATGGATTAGGTATAATAAATAAATTAAAAGAGTTTGGAGCATATATGGTTATAGCACCAGGAATATGTTTAGCTCACACAGATTTAACTAATGAAATTAATAAAAGCTGTATGAGTTTTATTAATTTAAAATATCCAATTAAGTTTAATAGTGAGTTTAATGATCCAGTAAAAATAGTACTTACTTTTGCTAGTTTAGATAAGGAAATTCACTTAAATGCTTTATTAGAGTTTATGGATGTTATAAATAATCCACAAGATTTAGATAGATTAAAAAAGACATCATCTAAGGATGAGGTTTTAGAGATTTTTTCAAAATATAAAAGGAATTAAATATATAAAGATAAATAAAAAAAGCTCTGTTTTAAGCTTATATAAAATTAAAACAGAGCTTTAATTTTATATTTAAATTAGTTCAATATTTCAAATTTGATTTTACGTATAAGGTTATGTAAACATATTCAAAAGTTTTTTCATGGATATTATAATTAAATCAAGCTAAAGGAAAACTTAAAGATTTAAATAATGAAAGGATTTGTTATGTTAGGAGATTTAGTCACTAAGGATTTAATAAAAGTTAATGAAGAATGTAATGATTGGAAAGAAGCTATAGAAATTGGAGCTAAATTATTAGAAGAAAAGGGACTAGTTAAAGAAAGTTATAAAGAAGCTATAATTAATAATTTTTATGAATTAGGTCCATACATGGTGATTGCTCCTGGTATTGTTTTATCCCATGCCAGACCAGAATTTGGTGTTAATGAAACTGGAATAAGTATAATTACACTAAAAGATGAGCTGAATTTTGGGAATGATCAAAATGATCCAGTAAAATTAGTGGTAACATTAGCCGCTAAGGATAATGATAATCATGTTGAAGCTTTAGCAGATTTAATGCAATTATTCATGAATGAAGCTGATTTAAATGGAATTTTAAATGCTAATTCTATAGAGAATGTCTATGAAATTACAAAGAAATATGCAAAAGGAAAATAACAATTAAAATAAATAGAATTAAAAAGGAGAGGATTTTTATGAAAATATTAGTTTGTTGTGGAAGTGGATTAGGAAGTAGTTTTATGATCGAAATGAATATCGAGAATGTTTTAAATGAACTTGGAGTTAAAGGAATTGAAGTAAACCATTCAGATCTTGCATCAGCTAAAGGTACAAATGCTGATATATACGTTGGAACAAGAGATATAGCTGTTAGATTAGAAGGATTAGGTGGAGATGTTGTTTCTCTAAATAACATGATAGATATCAATGAGCTTAAAGAAAAACTTACAGAGGTTCTAAAGAAAAAAGGTGTTTTATAAAATAGACTAATATTTAAGTTAGACATAACTTAAATTTAGTTTTAAAATTGATTTTTAGGGCTACTAAGCCTGAGTTATCGGGTTTAGTAGTTTGTTTATACAATTTAATAAATATGAGGAGAGAAGAAGCATGTTAAAGTTTTTATTGGATATATTAAGTACACCAGCTATTCTAGTTGGTTTCGTAGCTTTAATTGGTCTTATATTTCAGAAAAAATCTGCATCCGATTGTATAACTGGAACTATTAAAACTATAATGGGATTCTTAGTTCTTGGTGGTGGAGCAACAATAGTTGTTGGAGCTCTAGATGCCTTTGGAAAAATGTTTGAGTATGGATTTGGAATAACAGGAATAGTTCCTAATAATGAGGCTATAGTTGGACTAGCTTTAGTTGACTATGGAACACAAACAGCCCTAATTATGGCTCTTGGAATGATAGTAAATATACTTATAGCTAGATATACTAAATTAAAATACATATTTTTAACAGGACATCATACATTATATATGGCATGTATGCTTGCAGCTATATTAATAGCTGGTGGCATGAATGGAGTTCCTTTAGTAATAGTAGGAGCATTGCTCTTGGGATTAATAATGGCCCTTATGCCAGCTTTAGCACAACCTGTAATGAGAAAAATAACAGGTGTTGATAACATAGCTTTTGGACACTTTGGAACAGTTGGATATCTTGTATCAGCAGGAGTTGGTAAATTAGTTGGAAAAGGTTCAAAATCAACAGAAGATATGAATGTACCTCAAGGATTAACTTTCTTAAGAGATACATCAGTAGCAATAAGTTTAACAATGCTTATATTATATATAATAGTTGCACTTGCAGCTGGTCCAGCATATGTTGAGCAAAACTTAAGTAATGGACAAAACTTCTTAGTATTTTCAATGATTCAAGCAATTACATTTGCAGGTGGAGTATATGTAATACTTGCAGGTGTTAGATTAATACTTGGAGAAATAGTTCCTGCATTCAGAGGAATAGCTATGAAACTTGTACCAAATGCTAAACCAGCATTAGATTGTCCAGTAGTATTCCCTTATGCACCAAATGCTGTTTTAATAGGTTTCTTATCAAGCTTTGTTGGTGGAATAGTTGGAATGTTTATCTTAATTGCATTAAAAGCACCAGTAATATTACCGGGAGTTGTTCCTCACTTCTTCTGTGGAGCTACAGCAGGAGCTTTTGGTAATGCTACAGGGGGAAGAAGAGGAGCTATATTTGGAGCATTTGCTAATGGATTACTTATAACATTCTTACCAGCATTATTATTACCTACACTAGGTGGATTAGGATATACTGCTACAACATTTAGTGATGCTGACTTTGGAGTAATAGGAATAATATTAGCTAAGATAATAGCAATATTTGCATTATAGAATAATTGATTTATTTAAAATAATAAAGCTCATTAAGATCTTATAAAATCTTAATGAGCTTTTTATTTTAGAAATTATATAATTTAATATCTCCGCTTGCTGTTGTAATATTTAGTTTATTTTCTCCTGAATTAAAGGTTGCTTTTAAAAGTTTATCACCTTTTTCTATATTTGGATTGTTTACATTATTAGAAACTTCTATAGATCCAGATGCTGTCTTTCCTTCCAAGGATAAGTTGTTTGAAACCTCTATAGCTATTTCAACATCACCAGAAGCAGAGTTGATTGTTGATGCGCCTTTGATTTCAGTTAAATTCATATCTATTGAACCAGAGGTTGAATCTACGGTTAATGCTCCTATATATGATTTAACTTTAATATCTCCAGAAATAGTTTTTAATGAAGAGGTATTGGAATTTAAATTATTAAATTCTATATCACCAGAAGTTAGATTAGCTGTTACTGTTGAAGCAGATACAGAGTTAAACTTCACATTGCCACTTACTGTTTCAATCCTAAGAGAATTAAGTTCTAAAACTCTTTCAGATTTAATATCTCCAGAAACACTTGATATTAATATATCACCTTTATAGCTTTCAGGGATATATAGATTTAAAGCTAAATCACTTGAATACACATTATTGGGTGTATTTTGAGTCTCTATAATTAACTCTCCATTATCCTCTGTTATATTAAGTTTTATTGAATTGCTATCATTAGAACTATATTTACCTTTAAGTTCAGCTTTTAACTCACTGGTATTAGATTTAAGTATATTAACATCTGTAATTTTTGAGTTAACTGTAATTTTATTTATAGATTCTATATTGCGAGATTCTGTATCATTTATAGTATGTTTATTATTAAATAAGTTAAATTTAAATGGCCTATACTCAAATTCATTTAAATAATTAGATACTTGTGGAGCTAAGTCACTTCCTATAGAAAGGCCTGATGAAATAGTTTGAAATAATCCTACTGAAAATGTTGCTATGAATAACACTAAAGAAATTATCATAGCAATAATAGATTTTTTGCTCCAGAATGATTTCTTATCTTTTGATTTAGGTTCTGTTAAATATTCAATGGCTTTTTTTATTAATACAACGCATAACTTGATTCCGTAATAACCTAGAATAGTCATAAGAATCCCTAAGAAAATTAAAGACACTAAAATCAAAACAACTCCAAAGAATAATGAAGTAATTCCTCCCGTACCTGTTGCTGCTAAAGCTATACAGGATATCATTCCTATTAAACAAGCAAATATAAGACTTATTCCACCTACAAATATACCAATTATAGTTCCAGCAATACTTAAAATAATAGGAGATAAAATAATAGCTAATATAATGAATATAGCTATTTGTACAAGTTTATCTGTTTTAGTTGAGTTTTCAGACATACTTTTGCTGAAAGCTCTTGTTTTTTCCTTTGCTTTTTCTTTATAATATCTTGCTGTTTCTTCAATGGTTGGATTACCCTTAGCTTTTTTATATTGATCAGCTATATCTTTTGGGTCACCAAGGTCTTCAGCTATTTCTTCTTCAGTTTTGCCTGAGGATAATCCAATAGAGAAGTGTTCTTCATAATCATATAAAATATCATCAATCTCATCTTGGGAAAAACCTTTTAAATTTTTTCTAAGTTCTTTAAGATATTCTTGTTTAGTCAATTTCATCACCCTCCTCTAATAAATAATTTACTCCATCTAATAAATCAAACCATTCACGTTTTAGAAGTTCTTTACGTTGAAGGCCTAATTCTGTAATTCTATAATACTTTCTTGGTGGACCTTCTTGAGACTCTCTTAAGTAAGTTGTAAAGAAACCTTCTTTACTAAGTTTTCTTAAGATAGGGTATATTGTTCCATCTGATATATATATTCTTTCTGAAATTTTGCTTATAAGTTCATAACCATAATAGTCTTTTCTTGAGAGTAGAGATAGAACACAAAGCTCTAATATTCCCTTTTTAAATTGAGAATTCATCTATTCACCTGCTTTCATAATTAAATAATTTTAAAACCTTGTAGTAGACAGGTTTATAGCTTTTATTAACATATATTTATTAAATTTACTATAATATACCATAAGCTATTATACAATACAAGGTAGTGAATAAAAAAATATACTATATTTTATATAGTACTGTATACAAATGTTACTATTATGTAATTTTTAATAAAATATATTTAGAAATTTGACTTTGTTTTATTGGTGTAGTGCTTTGAAATGAATTTAAATGAGATAAATTCAAATAAGTAAATCTTTAATAAAGTATAAAATTAGAAAAGTAAAAAAACTCTATGATTTATAACATAGAGTTTTTTAGAAAATTTTAAAGGGTAGTAAGTTATGTTAAATTTTATGGTTTGATGTATAGATATCCTTCTGATTGCTTTTCAGCAAGTTCAATAATTCCAGCAGGAACTACCTTACAAAAAGAGAACAATTCATCTTTAGATATATTGAATTTATTAAGTGAGTTATTACATACTGCAAAAACTACTCCTTGTTCAGCAGGTTCAATAATTTTATCTATTAGATGAGTATTTCTAGCTATCAATTCTCTTAACTGAAATACAGCCATAGAATTTGCTAACACTTCTAATTCATATTTTCTGTTAGTCTCCTTAGCATTATTTAATACATTTTTTAAATTTTCTAAAACCATAGGCCATTTATTAGGCTCATCAATAAGAAATATAATTTTCAACTTAACCACTTCCAAACTTAGATTAATTTCTAAGGTATTATATAAATATTAAATAAGATTTTAAAGTTGCTGATGTTATTTCTTTGTTCTATAACCACTTACAGAAGTGGACTACTTCTTAGTAAATAGATTATTTTGTCTAAATTTACTAAGCGGATTTTTAACAGTACTTTGAACAAAATTTCTAACATCAACAACCTTGTCTTTAATATATTCCTTTAAAAATAAATAATCAAATAATATAAAAATAAGATTATTAAAATAATAGATTTATTTTAATAATATTTAGATTTATTACAATTTTATAATCATAGTTTTTAATAATTTGTATTTAAAACTTAAATATGTGTATTTTTGTAATGATTAGAATATAAAAGAAATTAGATATAAAGTTAATTGGATTTTTTGAATACGTTTGCTATAAAAGTTTTAAAAATCCTATGTTTTTGTGAAAATGTTTGCAAATGAGTTAAGATTGTCCGATATTATATCAGTAAACTTCAATGTAATAGTTTGCAATTGAGTTTATAATAGCATCATAACATTTAGTAAATGATTTTATTGAGGAGATGATTTTATGAGAAAGGCTTTTATATGCCCAACAAAATATGTTCAAGGAGAAAATGAATTACTTAATTTAGGTTACTTTGTAGAGACTTACGGAAAGTCAGCACTTTTAATAGCTCATCCAGAAGATATAAAGAGAGTTAAAGATAAATTAGATGCAACAGCAAAGAAATTTAACATTGAATTTGTAGAAGGCGGATTTAAAGGTGAATGTTCACGCCAAGAAGTTAAAAGACTTCAAAATCTTGCAAAGGAAATGAAATGTGATTGTACAGTAGGACTTGGTGGAGGAAAAGCTTTAGACACAGCTAAATGTGTTGCTGAAGGTGAAAAACTTATAGTAGTACCAACAATAGCAGCTACAGATGCTCCAACTAGTCACTCAGCAGTTTTATATACAGAAGATGGATCATTTGATGATTATGCATACTTCAAAGCAAGCCCAAGTGTTGTTTTAGTAGATACAGAGGTAATAGCAAAAGCTCCGACTCGTTTCTTAGTAGCAGGTATGGGAGATGCTTTATCAACTTACTTTGAAGCAAGAGCAACATCAAGTTCATTTACTAAAGTCAATGCGGGATTACCATGTGGAGTAAGAGAAGAAAAATGTAGACCAGCAATCGGAACAAATGCTTCATTAGCACTTGCTAAGCTTTGCTATGAAACATTATTAGAAGACGGAAAGAAAGCTAAAGATGCTTGTGATTGCAACTGTGTTACTAAATCTTTAGAAAATATAGTAGAAACAAACATATTATTATCAGGTTTAGGATTTGAGAGTGGTGGATTAGCTGCAGCTCACGCTATACATGATGGTTTAACAATATTAGAAGGAACACATGGATACTTCCATGGAGAAAAGGTTGCTTTTGGAACAATAGCTCAATTAGTTCTTGAAAATGCACCAAAAGAAGAATTATATGAAGTTTTAGATTTCTGTTTAGAAATAGGTCTTCCAGTATGTCTTGAAGATATAGGTGTAACAGAAGTTTCAGATGAAGAATTATTTGAAGTTGCAGAAAAAGCTTGTATACCAGAAGAGTCAATTTACTCAATGCCATTTGGAATAGAAGTTTCAGAAGTGGTATCAGCAATTAAATTAGCAGATAAGATAGGTAAAGACTACAAAAATAGAAAATAATTTTAATAGCAAGGGAGAGTTTAACATGAAGAAAATAATGAATTCAGCAGAAACACTAGTAAGAGAAATGTGTAACGGAATGGTTATGGCACACCCAGAGTTAGAATTTTTAAACAAGTATAAGGTTGTTAAAAAGAAAGATATTAATGAAAATAAGGTAACACTTATAAGTGGTGGTGGAAGTGGTCATGAACCAGCACATGCAGGGTTTATAGGAAAAGGTATGTTAGATGTAGCTGTATGTGGAGATGTATTTGCTTCACCTTCACAAATACAAATTTATCAAGCTATAAAAGCATCTAAGAGTAATAAAGGTACACTTCTTATAATTAAGAATTATAGTGGTGATATGATGAACTTTAAAAATGCAGCTCACCTTGCTACAGAAGATGGAATAAAAGTTGATTACATAAAGGTTGATGATGACATAGCTGTTGAAGATAGTCTATATACTGTAGGCCGTAGAGGGGTTGCAGGGACTGTTTTAGTACATAAAATAGCAGGAGCTGCTGCTGAAAGAGGAAATAGCTTAGAAGAAGTTAAAAGAATAGCTAAAAAAGCTGCTAACAGTGTAAAAAGTATAGGATTTGCTTTCACATCTTGTACTGTTCCAGCTAAAGGAACTCCAACATTTGAATTAGGTGAAGATGAAATGGAATATGGAGTTGGAATACATGGAGAGCCTGGAATTCGTAGAGAAAAAATAGCTAAAGCAGATGAATTAGCTGAAAGAATGGTTAATCAACTTATAAATGAATTAGATTATAAAGATGAAGAAGTAGTTGTTCTTGTAAATGGATTTGGAGCTACTCCGCTTCAAGAGTTATATTTATTAAACAACTCAGTATTTAGAGAATTACATAAAAGAGGAATTAAAGCTTGTAAAAACTTCGTTGGTAACTATATGACAAGTATAGATATGGCTGGAGCTTCATTATCAATAATGAAACTTGATGATGAGTTAAAAGAGTTAATGAAAGATGAGTGTGATACTCCAGCATTTAAAGTTGCTAATCATATGGATATGAATGAATATGAAGAAGTAGTAATTGAAGAAAAAGAAATTCCAGTATCATATAAAGTTGAAACTTGTGAATCATTCAAAGAAATAAAGAACGAAAAGATTTCACTTGAGAATATGATTTATATATTAGATAAAATGAGTGAAGTAATAATTGATAATGAAGTACCTTTCTGTGAATTAGACTCTCATGCAGGTGATGGAGACTTTGGAATGAGTGTTGCCAAAGGATTTAGAATACTTAAAAGAGAGTGGAAAGATATATTAAAAATAGAAAACTTAAATATATCAGAATTCTTAAATGCTTGTTCATTAGTTATAATGGAGCACTGTGGTGGAGCATCAGGTCCAATATGGGGATCAGCTTTCAGAGCGGCAAGCAAAAGTGTTATAAACAAAGATGAATTAACCGTTAAAGATTTTGCAGAGATGATGCAAGAAGCAGTATTAGGAATTCAAAAAACTGGAGAGCGTTCATTTGGAAGAGGAGCTGTAGTTGGTGATAAAACATTAATAGATGCTTTAGTACCTTGTGCAGATTCTTGGACAAATAGTGCTGAAGAAGGATTAAGTTTCAAAGAAGCATTTAAAAATGGTGCAGAAGCAGCAGTTTTAGGCGCTAAGAAAACAGAAGAAATAGTAGCTCGTATGGGTAGAGCTGGTACAGTAGGTGAAAGAAGTATTGGTTATCCAGATGCAGGAGCATATGGTTTAGGTGTAATCTTCACTGAAATATCAAATGATATTAAATAAATTAAGATATGTTATATAGTTAAATAATTCAAATAGTTTTATAGAGTAAAAGAATGTATTAAAGGATTAATCTTGTTATAACAAACATTTCACATTTGTCCTTAATACATTCTTTTTTTATTTTAATAATATAAAAAATTAATTGATTTATTTTATGTAATTTTGTTCATAAAATAATGATAAATTTTAAGTAGACAATGTTTAAATTGATAAAATAATAATTATTATAAAGAAGTATTTATTTATTTTAATAAGAGTGATATAATTAAATTGTAAACATTGTTAACAAAATGTTCATTAATTATGTTTGTTTTTAGGAGGGTTATAAAATGAGTAAAAAAGTAGAAGAATTAAAAAATGAAGTTATGGCTGATGTAGAAAAATCTTGTGTAGAAGACATAAAAGCTCATATGATTGATAAAATTGAAGAGGATGTAAAAGTTCTTGATGAAGATAGCAAAGCTTACAAAGAAGATGAAAAAGAAGCAGCTAAATTAGGAAAAGCTATCAATAAAGAGTTAGATAGAGAAATAAAAGAAGAAGCTGAAAATGCTAAAGAATTTGCTAAAGAATTAAAAGCTGATATAGAATCAAGAGAATAACATTTTAAATAATTAAATAAAATTTTCACATTACTTTTGATGTAAAAAGACTGTATGTAATATCCCGAAAGTGCATATAGTCTTTTTATTTTGCTTAATTTTAGTTTAATAAATAGTAATAAAAAAAGTATAATACAATAAAAATATTGCATTATACTCTTTTTTATTATTAAAAGGGTTATGTAATTAAGGAATATAAATTTGTTAGCTTTGATGCTAATTAATATTCAAAATTTATTTGAACATTAATTAATTTCAAATACTTAATAAATGTAGTGGAAAGTTTAAATAAAAATATTTATTTAAACATTAATTAATCTTAAAGCTTAGAGTATAGTTTGAATTTTTATTTTAAACTTCAGGTGTAAGTAAATTAAAGCTTACACCTGAAAGTTTATGCTAATCTAATTCAGAATTAGCTATATGACCTTTTAAAATTTCGGCTGATTTTATTAGGTTTTCTTTTTCTTCATTTGATATAGGGACATCTAGAATTTGTCTAGCTCCACTTCTATCAACTATAGTAGGCATTGCTAAATAAACATTATCAATTCCGTATTGGCCTTCAAATAGAGAAGAAACAGTTAAAATAGCATTTTCATCACGAAGGATTGCTTCAACTATTCTTGTAACGGCAAGAGCTACAGCATAGTTTGTATAGCCTTTACTATTTATTATTTCATAAGCTGCATTTTTAACTTTTTCAGGAAGTTGCTTTTTGAAGGAGCCATCGCAGTTAGCGCAAACTGTTTTACAATATTCTTCAACATTTGCTCCAGCGATATTAGTTAAGCTCCAAGCTGTTATTTCTGAGTCTCCATGTTCTCCAATTATATATGTGTGAACATTTCTAGCGTCTATATCAAAATGTTCTGAAAGCATATATTTTAATCTTGAAGTATCTAAGACAGTTCCAGATCCAATAACACGTTCTTTAGGGAATCCAGAAAGCTTGTAAGTTATATAAGTTAAAATATCAACTGGGTTTGATACTACTAAAAGTATTGAGTTTGGGCTATATTTAACAACCTCAGGTACTATACTTTGGAAGATTTTTAAGTTTTTATTTATAATATCTAATCTTGTTTCGCCTGGCTTTGGACCAACTCCAGCAGTTATTATAACTATGTCAGAGTCTTTTGTATCTGCATAGTCTCCTGATTTTATATCAACAGATTTAACAAATGCCGCACCTTGTGCTAGGTCCATAGCTTCAGCATGTGCCTTATCCTTATTTATATCAACAATTACTATTTCGGATGCTAATCCATCTTGCATTAATGCGAAGGCTGTTGTTGAACCAACGAATCCTGCACCTATTATTGAGATTTTATTAGTTTTTTCTCTTATCATATATATCATCTCCTAAACTAATTCCTAGTTAATTACTCTGAATTATGAGTTAATTATATAACAAATAATTATTATTATCAAGTAGTTTTTCTATTATTTTCTATGTTTAGAGTATTTAAGTAGGTATTTATTCTTATAATCTAAAAAGTTTATAAAAATATTCTTTCTAATTAGAAGGATATTTATACTTAGAAGAGAATATAAATATTGAAGAAAATATATTTAATAGTATAAAGATTGAATAAGTAAATAAGCAATAAATTTGTGGGCTTTAGGATAAAGAAAAATATCTTTAAAAACTTAAATATATTTTATTAAGAATATTATTTTATAGGGAAAGAAGAGTTAAATTAAAAAAGTGAAATGGGGCTTAGAAATTTTATTTTAACTCTTATAAGAATTAAGAGGTTATATCAAAATAAATTCTAATATAAAACTTATAAATTAGTAATGCAATTTATTAATTTTAAAAATATATAAGTTTTGTGTTAAAGTTTTGATATAACCTCTTAGTTTAGTTTTAAGGAAGATTTAAAAGAAAATATATATAATGATAAAGTGATATTTTGGGAAAAATAGTATATAATTGAATAGAAATAGAAAAAGCTATTTATTATGATTTTAAAGGGGTGAGCATCTTTGAAAAAATTAGAAAAAAAATATATTAAAAAAGATGCCGAAAAAAAATATGAATATAGATTCTATAGATATTTAGGGTTAGTTATAATTATTCTTTTTTCTTGCATAGTTACTGTAAGTAATTTAATAAATCCAGGAGAAACAAGAAAGTTAATTGCAGAGATAGTTAGAAATGATTATAGTGAGTTTTTCAAATATGAATTACATAATAGTGATAAATCACTTGAGGATATATATGCTTCATATTCAAAAGATAAAGATATAGAAGTATATAAACTTATGGCCTTAAATACTATATATTTTGGACAAGATAAAAATAGGTATTTAGAGCCCTATATTAGACCATATATAGATAAAAATAACTTATCTAAAAGTGATAGAATAAAATTATACGGAGATGTAAATAGAGAAATAAAAAATATTGAAAATAAGTATACATTTAAGCTAATTGTTAAGAGATTTTCACCATACATACTTGCTATTGCTTTTGTAACCTTGATAATGGGAAGTGCTTCATTTATTAGAAAAAGAAATAATGTTGAAAGAAATATAATTAATATTTTTATATTTTTAGCCGGAATATATATATGCTATTTATCAATTATAAATGTAAAGCATGGTATATGGATTAATTTGGCTATTATGTTGGCTTTAACAGAGTTTATTATAGAAAATAAAACTATATTATTAGAATATATTGGAGGTTCTATTATACTAATTATTTTAGCCTTAAGTATATTAGGTAAATTTGAGTGTAAAACAAATGAATTAGATAAATATGATGTAAATAAATTAGTTTTAGTAAATAATTTTCAAGGAGCTAATTTTGTTGAGGGAGAACAAGCTATTCAAAGAATTGGACGAGCGTTATATTCTGAGATGAAAAAAGAAAATATGATATTAATAGATAATTCTAGTGAGGAGATAAATGGTATAATCGAGAATAAAGAAAAGATTATATTTAATAGTAAAGAAACTAATAAACCTGCATTTTATATGTGTTTATATAATAATATTCCCATATATAGATTAGCCTTAGTTAAGGATGGATACATAATAAAGATATATGAAGGAGTACTAAGCCCGTATATGAGAAGCACACTTATGAAGCTAGAAAGAGTAAAAGGTTATAAGAAAAATAAGATGTGTAATATAAAGAATGTCAAAATAATAAATTAAGCTTTAAATTTTATGTAAATTAACATTAAAAAAATCATAATGATATATTAAGCGGAATATTAATATACTAAGGACAAATATAATTATATTTGGTTCTTAGTATATTTTTTATATAGAATGTTGTTTTATGGAGTGATTTGAGTGGAGTATAAAAAAGAGCAATTCAATGAAAAGGTTTTAACTAATCATATTACTAAAGAACAATGGATTAATATATTAAGAAATAGTAATTTAATTGGATTAAGGGATATGAAAATATTGCTTAATTTACATTCTAGTAATGGACAACCTCTTAAGACTTCTTTAATAGGAGAACATTTAGAATTTGGAGATATTGGTACTAGAATTCAAAAAATGTGTAAAAGAATAGAAACAGAATTGGGAATAAATTTAGAAGAAATAAGTGAAATAGGAAGTTGGAAATATAAATTTAGACATTGGTTTATTATTCTAAATGGATCAAAGATATATGATGAAAAGGAAGAAAAAAATTATTTCACATGGACGTTAAAAAAAGAGCTTAAAGAAGCTATAGATTTTTTATTGGGAAAAGAATAGTATGACTTAAAGAAGTATTGTATAAAATAAGATAATAAAACTTATGCTTATTTCCTAAAATAAGCTATTTAAAATATAATGGTTTTATTATTTGCTTTTTATACAATACTTTTTTATTATTTATAAATATAACTTGAAATGTTTGACAGTAAGAGCCTTAGGAGGTTAATATCTTATTAGCAGAAGAAGGGAGTGAAAAGAGTATGAATAGAAAAGAGATAAAAAGTATTGCTAAATCTAAGTTAAAAGGTAGATGGTTTAATATTGTCTTATTAACTTTAATCATAGCAATAATTGAATTTGTAGCAAGTGAGATTGTTGGAAGAACTGAAGGAATAACTTCTAATATTTTAAGTATAGCTAATAACTTTTTATTAATGCCAGCCATAACGGCTTCAGGGATTATATATACAATTAAATTTGTTAAGAGTAATGAGGTAGTATCTTTAAGTGAGGCTATTCCAAGTGTTAAGGCTTGGGGAAGATTTATAATAAGTATGATAGTTACTATGATCTTTAGCATACCTATACTTTTAGTTGTGTTTTTAGGAAATATATTTTTAGTGTTATCTATAACATCATTACATAGTGCAATGCTTACTGGACAAATATCTATTAATCCTATGATAGGAGTTTGGGGAGTAGTATTTTTAATAGTTATATTAGTATTAATTTTAGCTGCTATAGTAGGAATTTTATTATTCCCATTACCATATTTAATGGCTGAAGATACCTGCGGAATATGGGAAGCTGTTAAAAGAAGCTTTAAAATAATGAATGGTCATAAATGGGAACTATTTATTATGGGACTTAGCTTCTTAGGATGGTTAATATTATCAGTATTAACCATTGGAATAGGATTATTATGGCTTTTACCATATATCCAAGTTACTTTAAGAATATATTATCTTTCAATTACAGGAAGAGAAAGTGAAATAAATTAAAGTTAGGACTGTATCCTCAATGGGTACAGTCATTTTTTTAAGTTTACAGAATTGACATAAATTTGATATGATGTTAATCTTTTATTAAAAATAGAAGGAAGTGATTATTTTATGACCAGAAAAGAAATAAAAAGTTTATCACAAGATAAGCTAAGAGGAAGATGGACAAACTTTCTTTTACTTGTATTAATAGTTTTAGGAGTACAAGGACTAGTTACGTATTTCATATCAAATATAGAAAGTATAGGGCTAAGTTCAATTTTGAATTTAGGAAATAGCTTTTTATTAGGACCTTTTCTTGAATCTTTACTTGTAGTTTTTGTAATTAAATTAGTTGATAGAGATGATAAGGTTGGATTAAAAGAATCTATTCCTTCATGTAAAGTATGGAGAAATTTTATTAAGAAGTTTCTTGCTTTAATATTATTTGAGCTTCCAATATCACTTATAGCATCAATAATTGCTGTGGTATCATTTATTAGTATAATATCAAATCATTTTTATGAGTATTTATTTATGGCTTCTATGAATTATGAAGATATATTAAGTCAATATATAGGTATCTTTATTATAATAATATTAATAGTAGCTACTTATAATATTATAGTTTCATTATTCTTTTTCCCTGTTAAATATATTATAGTTGAAGAGCCAGAACTTGGTATATGGGAAGCGGTAGGAAAGGCTTTTAAAATGATGAAAGGTCATAAATGGGAGCTTTTCGTATTAATTTTAAGTTTTATAGGATGGGCAATATTAGCTTCTTTACCTTTAGTGTTAGGAGTAATAATTATTCTTCTTATGAATATAAGTGTATATATATTACCTATTTTCTCTATAGGACTAATATGGTTCTTTGTATATAGAGATACTATATACAGAGTTTATTATCTTTCAATTTCAGAAAGAGCATTAGAAATAGGAAAAGATGAGTTAAATCAGGATATTGAAGTTGAAGAAGAGGATTTCGAATTTAGAGATTAGTTTAAATGCCTAAGAAATACAATTAAAATGTGTTTCTTAGGCATTTTTATTTTAGTAAAAATATATTACTATTTAATTTTTTAGTGTAATGAATTTACTAATAGAAATTACTTTAGATTAATACTGATTAAAAATATTTACTTAAGGGGCTCCATTACCCTGTCTAATATATTATTAATTTCTGCAATTGATGTACCAAAGTTTGTTATAGGAACTAAAGCGTCATCACATATTCCTATTCTATTCATTATTTCAGCTTTGTTAAACATGCATCCTCCACAATGAATTACAAGGGAATATTCATTAAGATTCTTAGGAAAGTCCTTACCAGAGCAATTATGAACTATTATTCCAGGACAAGTTTCTTCTAACCAAGTAGGTAGTTTTTCTCTTGCTATATCACCTTTTAATTGATGGTGAGTACAAGCTTCTGCTATTAAAACTTTATCACCTGCTTTAAGATTCTTTATTGCTTTGGCTCCTGAATAGAACTTATCTAAATCACCCTTGTATCTAGCCATAAGTATTGAGAAGGAAGTAAGAGGAACACTTCTATCTAATTTTGCATTAACTTGTTTAAATACTTGAGAGTCAGTGATTACTAAATCGGGTTTACCATTAAAGATTTTTAATCCTTCATCTAATTTATCTAATGTAACAATAGTTGGTATTCCACCATAATCTAATATATCTCTTAATACTTGAACTTGAGGAAGTATAAGTCTTCCTTTAGGAGCTTGTATATCTTGAGGAGCTACTAAAAGGATTTTATCTCCAGCTTTGATTTTGTCACCTATTATTGGGCTTTCAGTTATTGAAGAGGGTGATACATTAACAAGTTTCTTTTTTAATTCATTTATGTTTAAGTTATTTTTAGCACTTATTGCAACATAAGGTATTCCTAATAATTCACCAATTTCTTTTAAAGAATTATTTAAATTAGTATCAACAAAGTAATCTTTATTAGATTCATTTGTTTTATTAATATCCTTTAAATCAATTTTAGACTCAATTAGGTTATTAGGAGCTAAATCACATTTATTAATAACTAGTATAGCTGGTTTCTTGGCCTTTTTTAATTTATTAAGCCATAATATTTCCTTAGAAAGCATGTCTTTAAATTCTATGTTTGATTTTATTGACTCTAGTATTTTAGAAAGTGAAAGAGTTATAAGAGCTACATCAGTCTTTCCTACAACCTCTTCAGTTTTTTCAACTCTAAGTTTACCAATTTCTCCTTCATCATCAAAACCAGCTGTATCAACGAAAACGACAGGTCCTAATGGTAAAAGTTCCATTGCTTTATAAACTGGATCAGTTGTTGTCCCTTTAAAGTCTGATACTAGAGAAATATTTTGACCTGTTAAGGCATTTATTATGCTAGATTTCCCAGAGTTTGTTTTACCAAAAAGAGAAATATGTATTCTACTTCCTCTAGGAGTTTCATTAAAATTACTCATAAATTTTTCTACTATTGCAAGATATAAATAGTAGAATTGCACCTCCTTGTATTAATTCTTGTGTGAAAATATTTTCAATTGTGAATAAACCTGTGGATAACTTTTTTATTGAATTTTCACTTTCAAATTCTAATTAAATAATGAAAATAAGCTGTGAAAAAAGTAAAAAAATTACAGTTATAAATGGCTTAATATAGCCATTTACAGGGGTTTTTATCTTTTGAAAAAATTACTTTTTTAAAGAGTAAATCTTATTAAAAGATAATGACAAAATAGTATAATTTTTTTCTTTTAAAACAAATTATCCACATAGGTTTGTGGATAACTTGAGAGTTATTCACAATATATAGTTGTGTCATATTTATATACATACTAAATATTGATAAGGAAAAAAATGTAATATAAATATGTTGAATTTTTTTATATAAAAAACCATAAATAAATACTATGTATATAAGTAATAAAAATTACAGTATTTAATATAAATAAAAATTTGCTTCTTTAAGTTTAATTGAAAATAAGCTTAATAATAGAAATTTTAGCTTAAAAATAGCATCAAATAATAGAAGGATAATTATTATTTTACTAAAAGTTATTAGAAAATCTGTGATTTGTTATATGTTTTTATTAAATAAAATTATAAAAATTATTCAAGAATAATTATATAATTTTGAGTATGAGATTAGAAGAGGATTTTAAGTGAAGAATATAAAACTAAAAAATAAAATAGGACAACTCTTGAAGAAAGAAGTTGTCCATTGTAATCAAATTATTAAATTTAGTGATGAGGTACCAAAACTACCTCGTTACATTCTTGGAAATTTAAAGCATTTTCATCTATATCTTTTATAGTTAGTAAGAAGTCATTAGCATTTATTTTTAATAGTGGATAATCTCCAATATTGTTTTTTGTATCATTACATCTATATCCTTCATTTTGAAGGTGAGTTATAACTGCATATTTTAAAGATTCCATAGAAGAAAAACCTTTCTCTAAAGTTAAAACTATCTTGTGTATATTACAACAAGTTCTTCTTTCTAATGAATTTTGATCTACTGCCATAAAAAAACCTCCCTCACAATAAGTCAAATTCTCAAATCATTCCTAATATTTACATAATGTTTAATTACATTTTACAACCTTTACATTTAATAGTCAAATTTTTAACAATGTATTTTAAGGAGAATTATTATAAAAATATTTAGGGATTAGTTAATAAATTAAGGAAATAAGAGAAAGTTAAAGAAAATATAATTTCGAATTAAACTTTCTATATTAATAATATGAATATGATAAAGATTAATATGCACAACATTGTAGATAATATAACAGTGTTGTTTATAAGTTCTTCATATTCTGGACAATGTTTACCTGAAAAAATAGGTAAGGAAAATGGTAGTGGAAGTATTAAAAATGTAAAATATGCATAATTAAAAATCCTGTCTTCAACTATGAGCTTGTCTATTATCAAGAATTTAATTAAATAACCAACTACAAGTATTACTATCATTCTAATTGTTACAAATTTAATACTTTTTTTAGTATATTCTTTATTGAATCTTAAGGTGAATCCAATTATAAGCAATATTAGTGGAGTACCTAAATTTGCTATGTACTGAATAGTGCTATAAAAACCAATAAGTAATACGTTGGTTCTAAATAGTTCTGCAAAACCTAAAATATTAAATATCATACCTACAAATATGCTTATTAAAAGTGGGGATTTAAATAACTCTTTTAATATGTGTATTGAGAATTTCTTATCATTAAATCTAAGCTCTAAAGTATTATAATATACAAGCCAACAAAAAAGTTCATTACCAACTCCTAGTATAGAGATTTTACCTAAATTTTCTGATCCAAAAACTGTGCCAAATAGAGGAATACCAAGTAATCCAAAACAAAAGGCTGAGGATACAAAGGGATTCATGGGGTGGTATAGGGGCTTAAACTTATTAATAAAAAATCCTATTAGAAAAAATACACAAAGCATAGCAAAGGATATTAATATAACTAAAAAATAGCCATTTTCAAAATTCATATTAAGAAAGGTTGAAAATAATATAGCTGGTAATGATATATCTAAAACAAGTTTTTTAATACCGATCATAGTTTCTGCTTTTAGCAAACCTTTAATTCTTATAATGTATCCAAATAATATAAGAAGTATTATTGGGACTACATTAGACATAACTCCTGTCATTTCTTTTAAGTCTCCTCTCAAATAAAAAAGTTAAAACCATAGTTAGTTTAATATTAACATAGATAAAGGTGAATTAATTTGACCATTTTTGACTAAAGTTACTCAAATTAAAACCTGAAATTATTGATTTATCACGTGTTTGTGAAAAGGATATATGATTCTAAGTTTAATTTTTATTATGAGTTATTTATACTTTAAGAAATTTTGATTAAAGCTTATGAAAGTATATATCAGTAAGTTTAGAGAATAGGAAGACATTCTTTGGGAGGGTAAAGAAATAGGTGGAAAATAAGTTATATTTAACAAAAATGTGATTAAAATTGAAATAGAATATGATATAATTAATAAAATATTAATTAATAATAACTATTTTAAGATATTTATAACAAATCAAAAAAATTAGTAATATGAATGGTTTTACGTTGATATTATAGAAATAAACTTTGAATTTTATAAAAGAACAATATGATAAAAATAATATTAATAAAATAAATATACTAGTAAGAAAACTTAGGAGGGCAAATGAATAATAGGTACGTAAGATTTTTATTATTTACTTTAGCTGGGAAGTTAGTCAGTGAATTAGTAGGTAAAGAAAAGAAGCATAACAAAAACTCATTAAATTTACCTAGTTTTATTGGAGTTATAGAAGTTAAACATAGCATAAGAGGAAGAGTTAGATTATATGTGCCAGTGCTTAAAAATGATGAAGCAAGTAGAAGGATTATACTAGAACAATTAAGCAGGGTAGAAACTATAAAGCACATTGAAATAAACAATATTACAGGTAGTTTAACAATAAAGTATGACCCGGAAAAAATAGATCCAGCTTTACTAATTGGAGTAGTAGCAAAGTTACTTCAATTAGAAGGGGAGCTTGTAAAGAAAAAAGAATCTCTTATTACTAGAGAGATGGGAAATATGAAAGAGGCAGTAAATTTAGCTATTTATAATAAAACTAGAGGTATTGCAGATATAAAAGCTATATATATTCTTATAGTATTATTCTTCGGTATAAGAGGAATAAGACAAATGCCTAAGATGTTGCCTAATGGATATACCATGGTTAGATGGGCATATGCAGGTTTATAGGAGGAAGTAATAATGTTTAAGAAGATGATAATATCTCAACTAGCTAAAATAAAGGTATCTCATAGCATACCAGGAAGAATAAGATTTAAAATGAACTCTTTAAAAATGATACCTGATGAATATAGGGTTTATGAAAAATTCCTTCATCAAGCTTTACAAAAATTAGATGGAATTGAAAAGGTGGAAGTTAACACTGTAACAGGTAGTATATTAGTTATCTACGATATAAATAAGGTTTATGAAAAGAAAATTCTAAAATGGGTAGATAAGGTTAAGGCTATAGGAATAAAGAACTATGACTTAATTGAAAAATATGGCGAAACTAATTTAGATTACGTTGTTAAGACTATAGAACAACAGTTAGATGAAGCTTTAAAAGAAATTTAGTTTAAAGAGGAGTAGTGAATAATATGAGAAAAAATGATTTGCTACTGAAAAGTACTATAAAACACAGCATGGCAGGAAGAATTAGACTTAGATGCCAGGGCTTAAAGTATTTAAGTGATTACAAAAAAGAGATAGAAGATAAAATTTCTAATAGCTCAATTGTAAATTCTTTAGAGATTAGCACTATAACAGGTTCTATTTTAATAAACTATGATAAAAACATAAGTGAAGACAGAATAATACATAGAGTAGATAATATTTTAAAGGAATACTCTTTAAAAGTTTTTACTGCATTAAGAGGAAAAGAAAAGATAGATGTAAATAGTGTTGAGAAAAATGAAGAAACTTCAGTTGATATACTAAAGAGATTAGCAATAAATGTTGGTGTTTTAGGCTATTCAGTGGTAAAAGAAAAATTGAATTTAAGAGATTTATATAGTGTAGAGAGATTTGGATCTTTAGGAAAGTTTTTAACTGTACCAGCCTTAGCTAGCATATATCTAAATAAAGGTTTGCTAGATAACGGAATTAGAGGGGCAGTAAAAAGTAAAAGACCTAATGCAGATACTTTAACACTAACTTCTATAGCAGCAAGCTTAATGCTAGGTAATGATAAATCTGCTCTTATGGTTACTTTACTATCAGATGTAGCAGAACTCATGACAATATACACTATGGAGAGAACTAGAGATTCTATAAAAAACATGCTTTCTGTAGCAGAGGAAGAAGTTTGGAGGATTGATGAGGATGGAAGCCTTAAAAAAGTTCCAATAGATAATATAGTTAAAGAGGACAAGGTTGTTATTTACACAGGAGAAAAAATATGTGTAGATGGAGAAGTTATTGAAGGAGAGGCTGTTGTAGACCAAGCTTCTGTAACTGGTGAATTTGTACCAGTGATTAAAAAGGTTGGAGATAGTGTCTTTGCTGGAACAGTTATTAAGAGTGGAAGTATAACAGTAAGAACTGAAAAGGCAGGAGATGATACTGTTGTATCTAGAATAATTCATTTAGTTGAGGATGCGGCATCTAAAAAAGCTCCTATCCAGGATTATGCAGATAAGTTCTCAAGCTATTTGGTTCCATTTAACTTCTTATTTGCAGGGTTAACATATATGTTTACTAAGAGTCCAAGTAGAGCATTAAATATGATGATTATTGATTACTCATGTGGAATCAAGTTGTCAACGGCTACAGCCTTCTCAGCTGCCATAAATAATGCTGTTAGAAATGGAGTTCTAGTAAAGGGTGGAAATTATTTAGAAGCATTATCAAATTCAGATACATTAATTCTAGATAAAACAGGGACTTTAACAGAAGGAAAGCCAGCTGTAACAAGTATAAAATTACTTAATGAGAATTTATCAGAGGAGGATGTACTAAAAATAGCAGGGGCAGCGGAGGAAACTTCTTCTCACCCAATGTCAGTTGCTATAATGACTAAGATTCTTGAAAAGGGCATAGAGGTACCTAAACATGGTCCTGTTATTACTCATATTGCAAGAGGTATGGAAACTGATCTAGATGGTAAAAAAGTTTTTGTTGGAAGTAAGGTATTCTTAGAAGAAAATAAGGTTGATATGAGTAAGGTTGATTCTGATGAAAAAGAATTAAGTAATAGTAGTTCAAATCTTATATACGTAGCATATGATGGAGAATTAATTGCCATAATAGCTATTAAGGATAAGATGAGAGAAAATATGAGAAAGGCCATAAATAATTTAAGATATCAAGGAGTAGATAATATTTTACTTTTAACTGGTGACTTAGAAGAACAGGCTAAGGAAGTTGCAATGCTTATGGGTGTTGATGGATATAAGGCTGAGCTTTTACCTTCAGATAAGGCTGAAGAAGTTTTAAAATATCAAGCATCTGGTTCAAGAGTAATGATGGTTGGAGATGGAATAAATGATGCACCAGCTCTTGCTTATTCTGATGTAGGAATAGCTTTAGGTGGAGGAAGTACTGATGTGGCCATGGAAGCTGCTGATATAACTATTCAAGGTGATAATCCAATGATGTTACCTACAATAATAGATTTATCAAAGAAAACTATGAATGTTGTTAAACAAAATTTTGGACTAGTTATAGGTATAAATAGTGCTGGGCTTATACTAAGCGCCGCAGGTGTATTACCAGTATTTTTTGGAGCAGTTTTACATAACTCAAGTACTATTTTAGTAGTTGCAAACTCTTTAAGACTTATGTTCTTCAATATGGAAAGAGGTGCTTAAAATGAATAATCCTACTATTGTTGTTGCTCATAAAATTAAAGATAGAATAAGGTTTAAACTTTCCCATCCTATTAGAAATAGTTTAGCTGTAATGGAAGAGCTTACTAAAAAGGATGGAATAAGAACAGCTAGATATACAGATATAACTAAATCTATAGCTGTAGAATATAATTCTTATAGAATTTCAGAAGATGAAGTAATAATGAGAGTTATAGCAATGTATTCAAAGAACTATGATTTAATACCTGTTAGACTTATTTATAATTCAAAGAAAAAGAATATGCCACCTATGGCGTATTATTCTTTACTTACACTTATAATTGGTGGAGTTAGTAGATATATACCTATGAATCCTAAAATTTCAGAACTTATTAATTGGGCAGTAGTAGGTACTACTATAGGAGCTATTGGAGAGCATGCTTATAAAGAAATAAATGAAAAAGGATATTTTGATCCTGAGGTTGTTTCTGTAATGTACTTAATGAATTCAATAGGAAAAGGTAAATTCTTAATGCCATCAGCCATAACTTGGGGAGCTACTTTTGGAAGACATATATTAGAAATGTCTTATGGAAGAATGCTTATATCAGTTAAGGAATTTAAGAATAAGTGTTCAAATGAAACATACTATGATATATCAGTTATGCCTGATACTGAATCATCTAAGAGTGCAAACATGCTTAGGGTATTTTTAGAGAAGTTTATAGAGACAGAGGGTAATACTATAGGTAAGTCCTTTATGATTTCTGGGAAAGGCATGTCAAAGCATGAAGGAAGTTTATTTGCTGGATTTGAAAATGGACCGGCTTTCATGGGAATGAATGATAAGAGCAGACAAGTATATAAAGGTGCTATAAATTAAATTTATAATAAATTATAAAATTACACAATTAAGGAGGAATTTAATATGATACAAGGGATAAACAAAGACCATATAACAGGAGCATTAGTTGGGGTTGGTATATGTGCTGCAGGATACTATGTATATAAGAAAAATCAAGCTAAGGTTGATGATTTCTTAAGAAAACAAGGAATAAATGTTTCAAATGATTTAGGAAGAGACTATGCTTCAATGTCATTAGAAGAATTAATGGAAACTAAAGAAACTTTAGAAGACTTAATTGCTGAAAGAGAGTTAGCAATAACAAGTTCAGCTAAAGATGAAGAAGAATTAATTACTGAATAAGGGTATGAAAATTTATAGGGCAACTAAGGTTGCCTTTTTTTTATAAAAAAAAGCCAGCTTCGCTGGCTATATATTAATTATAAATTGATTTTTAGTTTTGATTTTGATTGTTAGTTTATACCCATATGAAAGATATAAATTTTAATGTGGAGTTAAAGTTATAATCTTTAATACAGGTTTTGCATGAATAAATAATCTTTAACTTTAATTGATTAAAGCTAGTGAATTAATGTGATATAAAAAGTTACAATATATTTAATTAACTAGAATCTTAAATCTCTAGTACCATTACTTATCTTATTTATTTTTTCTTCAACAGATTTTCTAAATGATTCGTTATCTATTTCATTTATTGATTTTTTAATTAATTTATCTCCGATTTCTCTTGTTCTATCTGTGCCGTAATCATCAATAAATTCTTTTAAAGTTATTAAAGCGTTGGCTTCACATATTTTATAAAGTTCACCACTCTTAACTATGTCCATAAATCTTTCGCCAGTTCTACCTTCTCTATAACAAGCTGTGCAATAACTTGGTATATATCCAGCTTCCATAAGGCTTTCTATCATTTCAACTGGTGATCTATGATCTCCAACTTCAAATTGTGGTTTTTCCTCAGGATCACTGTATGCTTCTGAATAACCACCAACACCTGTACATGAACCTGTACTTACTTGAGAAACTCCAAGAGCTATTATTTCATCTCTTAAGCCTGGTTCTTCTCTTGTTGAAAGTATAAGACCTGCATATGGTACTGCTAATCTTAAGATAGCAACAATCTTCTTAAAATCTTCATCATCAACTAAGTAAGGATAATTTTCTAAGCTAACATTTTCAGCTGGTCTTATTCTTGGAACTGATAGAGTATGAGGACCAACCCCTGTAGTTTCTTCTAAATCCATTGCGTGCATAAGCATTGCTAATGTTTCATACTTGTAATCATAAAGCCCATATAGAACTCCCATACCAATATCATCTATACCAGCCTCTCTTGCTCTATGCATAGCTGTTGTATGATAATTATAGTTATGTTTTGGACCACTTACATGTAATCTTTCATAAGTTGGTTTATGATAAGTTTCTTGGAATAAGATATATGTTCCAATTTCAGCATCTTTAAGTCTCTTATAGTTTTCAACTGTTGTTGCAGCTATATTAACATTGATTCTTCTTATTGATCCATTATCAAATTTAATTGAGTATATTGATTTTATACAATCTAAAATATAATCTAGAGGAGCATTAACTGGATCTTCCCCAGCTTCAAGTGCTATTCTCTTATGACCTAGGCTTTCAAGAACTTTAACTTCTTCAATAAGTTGCTCTTTGTTAAGTTTCTTTCTTTTTAACTCATCATTACAGTGTTTATATCCACAGTAAGTACAGTTATTTACGCAATAGTTACTTACGTATAAAGGTGCAAATACAACAAGTCTTTTTCCATATAATTTTTCCTTAACTTGTCTAGCTGCTTTAAACATTTCTTCAATAAGTTCTTTATCTTCAAGATTAAGAAGAACAGCAGTCTCTTCAGGGGTTAACCCTTCTGCACTTTTACTTTTTTCAATGATTTCTCTAACTAGTTCTTTGTCAGAAACAAGCTCTTTTCCTTTTGCTATAAGACTATTAATTTCATCATCCTTAATAAAATCTAAAGCATTGTACTTTTCGTTATCTTTTAACATAACAAATCTCCTTTAAAATTACTTTTAGGGTATGTCAAAAAATAATATAAACAACTAAAATATACTTATGGGAACTCAATGATTAAGAGGCTTAAAGCGATTAAGCTAAAAGCTAGTTTTAGATATGGCAGCTTTAACGGAAACCCCTTTAAGTTTACCTATTTTTCCTGTTATAGCTGAAATTTCATCTGTGGTTCCATCAACTACAATAGATATAACTCTAATGTTTTTTTCTTTGTATGGTAACCCCATTCTTCCAACAATTAATTTGTCGTATTCACTTAAGATAGAATTTACTTCTTTTATATTATCAAGGCTTTCAATAACAATGCCAACAACGGCAATTCTAGTACTCATACTGTCATCAAACCTTTCTAAATTTCAAAATTTTTTATTACCTTTTTGTTCAGAGAATTCCTTACAATTAGGGATAAAGTATATTTATATTATTTTTTTGACTAGTTTCTCGGTTGAAAGAATTATTTTTATATAGCATCTCGCAACAAAGAAGACATAGTATAATTATACTACAAAATTTTCAAAAATATAGATTAAATTTCTAGTAGAGAAAAATATAAGCTTTATGCTGAATTAAAACAATTTGTAAACTTTTGAGAATTTATTTTGATATAATCTAAAGTAAGATTTAAATTTATTATACTTTTAAAATAATAAGTTTTACTTTAAATTAGGCTATGGCAAAGTCATTTATATACTAATTATAACTTGAAAATATAGTGTAGGATTTAATATATTTTTGATTAAGCTTTGATATGAATGCTTAGAAAGGAAGAAGGCAAATGAAGAGAAATAAATTAATAACAGCAATGATATTAGCTGGAGCAATAAGTATTGGCTCATTTACAACAGTTTTTGCCGATACTAAGGAAGTAGTAACTTTAGGAGCTAATCTAAATTCAAGTCAAAAACAAGAGATGTTTAAGGAATTCGGAGTTAAGCCTAATGATGTTAAGGTTATAACTATGAATGTTAATGAAATAAGAGAGCAACTTGGATTGCCTAAAATATCAGGAGAAGTTAAAGGAAATGCTTATTCAAGTGCTTTTGTTAAGATAAAAGAAAAAGGTTATGGCATAAAGGTAAAAACAAATAATTTAACAGAGGTTACTCCAACTATGTTAAGTAATGCCTTATTAACATCAGGGGTTACTGATGCTGATGTTATTGCTACAGCACCATTTAAGGTAACAGGTACATCAGCTTTAGCTGGAGTTCTTCAAGCTTTTGAAAAGGCTACTGGAGAAAATATACCAGTTGAAAATAAAGAAGTGGCAAGACAAGAATTAAGCATAACAAATAATTTAGCTAATGCTAAAAATAGCGAAGGACAAGATATTGGAAAAGATGGAGCTAGTGCTATAGTAAACCAGGCTAAAGAAGAGGTAATAAAAGATAAACCTAAAAATGATAAAGAGGTTGGTGAAATAGTAAATAATATTACAAATAACTATAATATTGAGTTGACTCCAACACAAGAGCAAGAATTAGTGGGCCTCTTAGCTAATATAAATTCCTTAGGGTTAGATTATTCTAGCTTAAAAGGAGAACTTGATAGCATTTCTAATAATATACAAGAAGCTTTAAAAGAAAATGGACAAGAGCTTAAAGAGAGTGGAACTTTAGATAGGATATTAAATAAAATTCTAAGTGTTTGCAATGATATAAAAGATTGGTTTATATCACACTTTGGAGATGGAGAAGTTACTATAAATGGAGTTACATATGATAAAGATGGTAATATGATAAACAAAGATCAACTAAATAATGTAGGAACTTCAGTAAATGATGAGGTTAAGGATAATAGTGAAACTAAAAATAATGTAGATGATAAATTACAATCAAGTGATTCTAATGAGAAAGCAACTGATAATGCCAATGGTAATAAGCAAGGTGGTTCTAATACTGAAGGAGATCAAAATAAGGGGAATAGTTCACAGAATAAGGATGTCCAAAACAATAAAGAATCTCAAAATAAGGATACTCAAGGTGCTAAAGAGTCACAAAACAATAAATCTGAAAATAATGTAAATTCATCAAAGGGTAATTCAAATAAAAATAATAGTGGAAGTAATACCAATTCAAAGGATAAAAGTAAGGAAACTATAAAACTTCAAGATGGTACTGTAGTTCCTAGATATAATTCAAAGGGTGAAGAGTATAATCCTGTTACTGGTGGATATGGCCATATTCAAGAAACTGAAGATGCTGGAAAAGATTCAGATGGAAATAATGATTATATAATAGTTGATGGTAAGAAGGTTCCACTTCATGATGAACAAGGAAGAGAATATAATCCAGAGACAGGAAGATATGGAGATCCTGATGATAACTAAAAAATAGTCAAATAACTTTACTTAGTATTATAAATATAAATTAACTGTAATAGAAACAAAAATGTTTTTATTACAGTTTTTTTTATTATTTTACAACAGAAATAACGGGTAAGGAATATTTATATAGTGAAAGGAGTTGATAAACATGGCAAAGGCAATCTTAACAAAGAAAAGCTTAGTATTAAAGTATCAAAAGGGGGTAGATGATAGTGGAAACCCTAAATTTTCAACACAAAAGTTTTCTAAGATAAAGGTTGATGCAGAGGATGCAAAACTTTATGAGGTAGGAAAAACATTAGCAGATCTTTTATCATCAAGGGTTAATTCTGTATTAAAAGAAGATGACTTTAAGTTTGTAGAAGACACTCAATAATCTAATAAAATTAGAGGGGTGATCAGTTGATTTTGTAGTATTTAAAAAAATCAAGATGCTTTTAAATTCTACATTAAAGATAATCAAAAGAATAGAGAGGATATTAGTTTCTCTAAGAAAAACCTTAGAGTTCATAGATAGGCACTTTTAAAGATAAATTATAAGCTAACAAAAAGTATTAAATGAGATTAATGAGTAAGATAAGACATACATTTTAGGAGAAAAAATAGAAGAACAAAAGATGTAACATAATAAATTAATGGTAAATAGAAAAGGGGGACTTTAAAATGGAGAAAGAATTATATCTTGTAATGTCTTTTAAAAATGCTGGAGGAAGTATAGCAAAAATAACTCTTAAGAATATTAAGGAAGATGCAACTGAGGAAGAAGTTCAAAATCTTATGGAAAAAATAGTGACAGCAAATATATTTGTTTCTAAGGGTGGAGATTTAGTTTCTAAAGTCAAGGGTGAAATAGTAGAAAAAACAACAGAAAGCTTTGAAATGGCTTAGTTTATAATTTAAAGAGTGTAGAATATAATTTGGTTTCTACACTCTTTTGATATTTTACATATATAAAATTAATAAATGTCTTTTAAGTTAATTGTGTTATAATTATTAAAAGGAATTTTTTGCCGTACAAATATCTGTGCGGCTTTAGTTTTATAAGGGGCGTAGATTAATGGAAAGTAAAAAGATTTTTATTATAGAAGATGAAGAAAAGATAAGGGAAGAGATTACTAAATTTTTAGAGAAGTATGGCTACGCTGTAGAGTCATCAGATGATTTTGAAAATATAGTTGATACCTCATTAAGTTGTAATCCTAATATGATTTTACTAGATATAAATCTCCCTTATTATGATGGTTACTATATTTGCAGGGAGATAAGGAATAAAAGTCAAGTTCCAATTATAGTTGTAACTAGTAGACAAAGTGAGATGGATGAGCTTATGAGTATGAATTTAGGGGCTGATGATTTTGTTACTAAGCCTTATAATACTCAAATACTTTTAGCTAGAATTGCATCAATTATGAAAAGAACCTATTCAGGAATTGAGGGGGAAACAGAAATATTTAATTGTAGAGGATTAAAATATAATATGTCTACTAGTGAGGTTTCATTTAATGATGAAATTGAGGAGCTTACTAAAAATGAAAGTAAGATTTTAAATATTCTAATAAGAAATAAAGGGAAAATAGTATCAAGGGATAATATTATAAAGGCTTTATGGCAAAGTAATGAGTTTATAGATGATAATACTTTAACTGTTAATGTAAATAGACTTAGAAGAAAGATTGAAGGAATAGGTGCAGAGGGATATTTACAAACTAAGAGGGGGCAAGGGTATATATTATCATGAATTTAAGAGATTTCATAAAAGAAAGAATAGTTTTTATTATTATAAATTCATTAATATTACTTTTTACAGCTCTATTGCTTATGGTTTTAAAAGTTGATAGCTTTGCCATTTTATTTATTGTTATTATAAATGGGTCAGGAATTCTAATTTATCATATTTTTGATTATTTAAGAAAGAAACAATATTATAATGAGATAAAGGAAAATATGGAATCTTTAGATAAGAAATATTTAATATCAGAAGTAATAGAAGAGGGAACTTTTACAGAGAGTAAGTTAATATATGATGTTATATGCAAGAGTAATAAGGCTATGAATGATGAAATAGGGGAATTTAAGAGAGGGATAAATGATTATAAGGAGTATATAGAACTATGGGTTCATGAAATAAAAACTCCCATAGCAACTTGTAAGCTGTTAATAGAGAATAATGAATCACCACTTACAGAGAGTATTGGAGAAGAGGTTTGTAAGCTAGAAAATTATATAGATCAAGCTCTCTTTTACACTAGAAGTAATACCATTGAGAAGGATTATATAATAAAAGAAATGAGTTTAAGTAGTTGCGTAAACAAGGTTTTAAACAATAATGCAGATTCTTTAATAAAGAAAAGAGTTAAAATAAGTTTAGGTGATTTAGAAAAAAAGGTTTATTCAGATAGTAAGTGGATTGAATTTATTTTAGGGCAAATAATATCAAATTCTATTAAATACATGAATAAGGAACATAAGGAACTAAAAATATATTGCAGTGAAAGTAGTAAATATGTGATTTTAAATATTGAAGATAATGGAGCGGGAATAAGTGAGAAAGATGTTTCTAGGGTTTTTGATAAAGGATTTACAGGAGAAAATGGACGTAAGTTTGGAAAGTCTACAGGTATAGGATTATACCTATGTAAAAAGCTTTGTAAGAAACTTGGTTTAGATATAAAATTGATTTCAGAAGAAGGTAAGTTCACAAGAGTTTCAATTATCTTTCCAATAAACAGGATGATGATTTTTGAATAAAAGTATGTGATTTTAAAAATATATAATAGTCATACTAGGGCAAATAGGATATCTTTATAAAAGGGACAGTAGAAGTTTTATGTAAAAAATAAAACTACCTACTGTCCTATTAAGTTTAAAGTTTTATAAACATTTATCTGAATTAATATATCCATCCTTTAATTCAACAATTCTAGTACACTTATTGGCTAGTTCTAAGTCATGAGTTACTATAATTATTGTTTTTCCATTAGAATTTAATTTTTTAAAAATATTAAAAACTTCAGAGCAAGTTTTGCTATCTAATGAACCTGTGGGTTCATCTGCAAGTAGTATATCTGGGTTATTTACAATAGCTCTAGCAATAGCAACTCTTTGTGATTGTCCCCCAGATAGTGTAGAAGGAGTAGTAGTAAGTTTATCATGAATGCCAAGGTCAAAGCTAACCTGATTAATTAATTGCTTTCGCTGATTTTTTTTGACATTGGAATATTTAAGTGGTAATTCAATATTATCATATACTGTATAATTATTAATAAGAGCGAAATGTTGAACTACAAAACCTATTTTAGTACTTCTTAATTTTGCCTTTTGATTATTTGTAAGATTATTTGTAGCATCACCGTTTATATATATTTCGCCAGAAGAAGCGTTCTCTAGTTGACCTAATATATTTAATAATGTTGATTTACCAGAACCAGATTTTCCAGTTATAGCTACTAATTCACCTTTTTTTATTTCTAAGTTAATATTATTTAAAGCTTTTATTTCATTATCATTTTTACCATATATTTTATTTAAATTAATTATCTTAATTACACTCATCTATTCTTCTCCTTTTATTAGTTGTGTTAAATTTAAATTTTTTATACTAATTATAGGGATAATTAATACAATAATATTTAAAAATACTATAAAAATAATTGATAGAAATAAGGGGGGGATATTTAATCCATCAGTTATTGTTTTAATTGCAAAAAATGGAATAGATAGTATGGTTGCTATTAAAGAAATTATTGTTAATTGGTTTGCAATTATTGATATTATATTCAAGGTATTTGCTCCAGCTAAATGATGGATAGCAAAATCTTTTTTATATAATAAAATATTATTTAATAAAGTTAAAGTAATTGAAACAAAGATAAAAATTGTTATTATTACTGATATCATTAATTTATCTTTAATAGAGCTTAAATAACTGTTTATATTTGCATATAGAATTTCAGAAAAATCTCTACTATCTACGGCCACACCTATATCATCAAATATTTTTCGAATATCTGAGCATACGCTATTTATATACTCTTTTGATGCAGACTTTTCAAAGTGTATTAAAGCTCCACCAGTAATATATGATCCGTTATCAATGTATTTATTTGGAAATATTATATAATTATCTAAGTTTATAAGTCTTTTATCTGATGTTATATTACCTGGATTAAGTTGATTAGCATCTAGAATTCCTATGACTATTCCAGTGTAAGTTTCGTCAAGAGTTATGGAATCTCCAATATCATAAATACCAGTAAATTTATTACCTAATACTAAAGGAATGAAATCCTTACTAGTATAATCTAGGCTTAGTTCTTCATCATTAAAGCTACGTCCATGTGAAATATTAAATGGAAATCTTTTTAAAGTATCAGAATTTATATGCAATGAATTGGCATAAAATTTATCAGGAATTTCTGGTGAATTAGGAATTTTAAAATTTTCATAATTATTAAATTTATCTAATACAATGGGTTCAACACTATTTAATGTTAGCAAAAAATTTCTGTCTTTTTGATTATTTACATAATCATCAATTAATTTTTCAGCTTGTGTAAATGCATTATCAGAATTAATTGAGTTTATACTGGATCGAAATTCAATTCCATAAATTATATCATCAGAAAATATTTTAGAAATTTGCTTTTTCTCATAATTTAGTTTTGAAAATAAATCAAAACTAGTATATAAATTTATAATTAAAAATATTAATTGAATTATAATTAATATTGTTATAAATAAATTTTTTTTAATATAGAAATAAGAGTATTTAAACATGGCTTATCTCCTTCGTATTAATTTAGTAAGTTCAAGTTTATTTATTTTATAGAATGATACAATAGTTAATATGGTACAAATAGTAAACATAAAAATTATATTTAGTATAAAATTATAACTAGTATAAGAAATTGACCTATTTAAAATTTTTGAGTATTCTAAAATATTTTGTATAAAAGGACATATAACTAAAGAAATAAACGATATAAGTAAAACTTTAATTATTAATTCTTTCAAAATACTAAAATTATTTGCTCCACACATTTTTTTAACTCCAATCTCATATTGTATTCTATTTATCCAACAATACATGCAAAGAATTAGAGAAATAAAAATAACAACAATTAAGGGGAAATATAAATTTATAAATCCTATTACTCCAATTTTAATAAAGTCTAATGTACTAACTTTATTTGAAATATTTGAACTAATGTTATCTAAAATTAAAGAAGTATTATTAAGAAGTATTTCCTGTAAATATTCATAAGAGTAAATATTACTTTCTATTATTATTTCATTTAAAGAAAGATTATAATTTATATCTTTTGGAGTGAGGTTATAAAATATAGTGTTAAAATGAGCTTGATAGGATTTACCGTTATCAATTACACCTATAACTTTATATTTTTCATTTCCAGAATATATAAATTTTGAATCATTAATTTCTTCAACATATTTAAGTGCTGTTTTAGGAATTACAGCAACTTTATCATTGGAATTAAAGTCTTGAATTTCTATAAAGCGACCTTCTATTAATTCGTAATTGTGTTCATAGTTAGAATTGAAATATATTCCGTTTGTGTAGAATCCATTTGTAAAAAGTTTACCATCTACTAACTTTATTACTAAGTCATCTTTTTTCATTAAATATGAAAAAAATTCATTTAATTTATCTAACATATTGTTTAGATCAATCTCTGATATATCATTATCGATAGATTTTTCTGACAAAAATTGATTACGGTTTATTGAAAATGAAATCGAATTTTTATATGTAAATCCTCTCATATCTAATATTTTTTTCATTAATTATTTCGCTTATTAGTATAGAAAATATGAGTAAAATTGATATTAATGATAATGTAATAAATAAGCTGTTTTTAAGATGTTTTCTCATTAGATACTCCTTTAAAATTAAAAAGTTTTTATTAAATAAAAGAGATAGTAAGTAACTATCTCCAATTAATGTTTTTATTAGAATATTTTGTGCTCTTCTGAAACTTTTGCATATTTATCATTATGTTTTGCAGTACCAGTTTGAGAGTAACCAGAACTAGATTTGCTACCTGCAAGGGTATTTCCACCAACATTCACTTCACTTTGAACTGTATTTCCATAATTACTTATCCAAGAGTAACCATAAGTTGTTCCTAATTTAACAGATCTTTTAACTCCAATTTCATTAGCAGAACACTGTCTACATCCTTGAGTAATACTTCCTTCATTTAAATAGGTAATTTGTGAATGCCAATCTGATGCATAAACTGAAATATTGCCCCCTATAACAAAAGCGCTAGCTAAAAGTAAAGATGATAATTTTTTTTCATAATAACCTCCATTAATTATATAAATAATAAATTTATTTTCATTATAATAACATAAATGGATTAAAAAGTAATAAAATATTTTTGAATTTGTAATTTATTAAAATATATTTTAAATTTTTGAAATATATTGTAGAATGTTTAAATTACAAGAAGTATTAATTCTTTTTGATGTTGAAATTTATATATAAGTTTTTAGATAAGTATTAGATGGCAAAGCTATTAAAGGTTTTAATTAAATATTACTCCACTTAGTTCGATAAATTATTTTTATTATTTTATACTAATACCAGTTAATGTGACACTTTTGTTAGTTTAGTGTTATATAGTTCTATGGATTGAAATTTTTATATGAAATAGAATTAAAGTATAGAAAGAAGTGCTTAAATGAGAAGTTTTAATATGGTTTAAGCTAGAGTTTTTTAGAAAATATAAGTTAAGGATAAGGAGTGGAGTTTAATGGGTAAAGAGGTTTTAAAAGTAAGTAATATAGAAAAGTATTATGGTAAAAAAGGAAATGTTACAAAGGCCATTAATGATATTAGTTTTACTGTTTCAGAAGGGGAGTTTGTTGGAATAATGGGGGCTTCAGGAAGTGGTAAAACAACACTTTTAAATTGTATATCAACTATAGATAAGGTGACTAGTGGTCATATATATTTAGAGGGGGAGGATGTTACAAGCTTTAGCTCAAAAAAGTTAGCTAAGTTTAGAAGAGAAAAAATAGGGTTTATATTTCAGGATTTTAATCTTTTGGATACTTTAACAGCTTACGAAAATATAGCTTTAGCCCTTACAATTCAAAGAGTAAATAACAAGGAAATAGATAAAAGAGTAAGACTCGTTGCAGAAGCATTAAACATAAGTAATGAGCTTAATAAATATCCTTATGAAATGTCAGGGGGACAAAAGCAGAGGGTGGCATCAGCAAGGGCAATAGTTACTAATCCATCTTTAGTATTAGCTGATGAACCAACAGGAGCCTTAGATTCAAAGGCAGCTACCATGCTTCTTGAAAGCTTAGAAGATTTAAATAAAAATTTAAATGCCACAATTATGATGGTAACTCATGATGCTTTTACAGCAAGTTATGCAAATAGAATTTTATTTATTAAGGATGGAAAGATATTTAATGAACTTATAAAAGGAACTGATTCTAGAAAAGAATTTTTCAATAGAATAATTGAAGTCATAACTCTTCTTGGAGGTGACAGTAATAATGTATTTTAAGTTAGCCTTTAAAAATATAAAAAAGAGTTATAAAAATTATGTAATATATTTTTTAACCTTGATATTTGGAATATGTATATTTTATACTTTTAATTCCATAGAGTCACAAAGTGTAATGATGGAACTTAATGAGCAAAAGCAGTCAGCCTTTATGATGGCAGAACAATTAATGGGATATTTCTCTGTATTTATAGCTTTTGTCTTAGGATTTTTAATAGTTTATGCAAATAATTATCTAATAAAAAGAAGAAAAAAAGAGTTTGGAATTTATATGACTCTTGGAATGGAAAATGGAAGCTTATCAAAAATGATATTCTTAGAAACTCTATTTATAGGGGCTATATCTCTAGGAATAGGAGTGGTACTAGGAATAATGTTATCTCAAGCACTTTCAGTACTTACAGCCTATATGTTCCAGGTAGACCTTACAAAGTTTCAATTTGTTTTTTCTCCACTTGGATTTAAGAGAACAGTACTTTGCTTTTCAATAATATATCTTGTTGTATTAATTTTTAACTTTATAAGTGTTAGAAAGATTAAATTAATAGATTTATTAACAGCTTCAAAGAGAAATGAAAAGCCTACTATTAAAAACCTTTGGGTATCAGTAATATTATTTTTAGTTAGTGTGGGAATCTTAGGGATAGCTTATTATAAGGTCATACATGATGGAATTGCCTTTGCTAGTTTTAATGCTCTTGGATTACCAATTTTACTAGGCTGTATAGGAACATTTATATTCTTTTATTCTTTAACAGGATTCTTTTTAAAGGTGATTCAAGGAAATAAAAAGTTCTATTTAAGAGATTTAAATATGTTTGTTATGAAGCAAATAAGCAGTAAAATAAACACAACCTTTGTATCCTTATCATTTATATGCTTAATGTTATTTTTAGCTATTTGTACATTCTCAGGAGGGTTAGGAATAAATAGGGCTATAAATGCTGACTTAAAGGATTTAACTAAATTTGATGTTACCTTTTGGAGTAATAGTGGTGAAAATATAGAAAACTTATTAAAGGAAAAAAATATTGATATATCTAATATAGCTAAAGAAGATTCAAACATGGTTATGTATGATAGTGGAGTTAAATACAGTAATTTCTTATCGAAAGAGGGAATGACTGCTATGAAGAACTATTTTCCAGTAGCTAATGATAATGATATATTAGTAATTGGTGAAAATGGATACAATAATACATTAAAACTTCTTGGGAAAGAGCCTGTTAATTTAAAGGAAAATCAATACTTAGCAGTTGGAAATATTGATGAAATGAAAAAGTGGGTTAATGAGAGCTTAGAAAATGGAAATATGGATCAAATGAAAAAGTTGGTTAATAAGAGCTCAGAAGAAGGAAAGAAGATAAATATTTCAGGAAAAAACTTAGAGCCTGCAAATAAAAAGTATGAAAATATTAATCTATATAATTTTACTATGAAAGGTGATATTTTAATTTTTGTTGTTAAGGATTCTCTCCTTGAAGGATTAAAACCTGTGTCTAGTAGATTTAATATGATGCTAAAGGATAACTCTAATACAAAGGAAGAATTAGAAGACGTAAGAGATCAGTTAGTAGAAAGTCAGGTTTATTCAATAACAAAAAAAGAAATATATGATAATGCAGCTGGCCTAGGTGCAACAATGGCTTACTTGGGAATATACCTAGGTTTAATATTTATAATAACATCAGCAGTTGTACTTGCTATTCAGCAACTTACAGAATCAACTGATAATGTAGAAAGGTATAGATTATTAAAAGAAATAGGTGTTGATCAGAAGATGATAAATAAAGCTATATTCACTCAAGTAGGAGTATATTTTATGCTTCCTTTATCACTTGCTATAGTACACTCAATAATTGGTTTAAAGATATCTTCTACCATAGTAGGGGTATTTGGAAATGCTAGCATAATGCCAAATGTGATTATAACAGCAATAATTTTTGTTATAATTTATGGAGGATACTTCTTAGCAACGTATTTAGGCGCTAAGAAAAACATAAATGAAAGATCATAGATAATTAAATATTAAGACATAAGGATTATTAATTTTAAGGGAGTGTATCAAAATATAATAAAAATTATTTTGATACACTCCTTTTTTATTTATTAGGTTACATTTTTAAAGAAAATAACTTTTTATATCATATAAAACAAATCAAACTCGATTTTTTCTAATAAGTTCTAATGTGATGAATTATAAAAGATTATATAAAAAATAATTATATTGATAAAAATGAGGAATATAATAAATAAAAATTACAATATTAATTTTTTGTGTTTGTTAATAGCTAGAACTAAATAATACTAGTTGTTAATTGATAGACAATATGTTAATATTAAATAAATTTTATTAATTTTATTTGTATATTTTTTTAAAAAGTAATACGTAATAAGGAGGTAGAAATATTGAAAGATTGTAAAGATAGAAAATTAAAGTTCTCTATTCGTAAAAAGAAAGGTGGTGGAGGTGCAACATCTGTAATTATTGGAAGTATTATAATATTGGGGACATTATCAGTTTCAGCGCCAGCTATTATTTATGCTTCAGAAGTTAGTAATAATTCAGTTAATGAAAGAATTATTTCAAATTCGGAAAACAATCAGGTTGATATTACTTTAAATATGAAATATTATAAACAGGGGGTTATTTTGGTTCGTTCTGATCAAGTGTTTAATCCTACTGATTTTGTATTATATCCCAAGGGTTATTCGGTAGAATATATGATTTATTCTAATTCAGGGATATTAACACCAGAATCAATAACTAATCAAAAAATAACAGGTAAATATAGAATTAGATATACGTTAAAGGATTCTTTAGGTAATCCAGTACTAAAAGATGGACAAGTAGTTATCAGAAATTTAAATATTTATTTCTATGATCCAACGCCAGTTTTAAATGAAATACAAAAGGTTAAAGATAAAATTAATGAAAACGATTATACAAATGAAGAAGAAGTAACTAACGAAATAAATAAAATAAAAGATAAAGTAGAAAATCCAGAAACAATTCCTAATATACCTGCTCTTGTTGAAGAAGTAAAAAAAGAGGGAAGTAAATTAGAAGAAAAAGTTGAAAAGGATAATGAAAAATATGAACCGAATACAACACCGATTGAAAAACCATATGGTGAAGGAACTACAGAAAAAGAAGTTATCGACCACGTTAAGGTACCAGATGGTTCAAACGGAAAGGTAACAGTAGACAATCCAGGAGATTTACCAGATGGAACAAAATCAGGAGTTGTTGAAGTGCCAGTAACTGTAACATATCCAGATGGAACTAAGGACCATATAACAGTTAAGGTAACAACTGGTGAGCAACCAGATAATGAGAAATATGAACCGAATACAACACCGATTGAAAAACCATATGGTGAAGGAACTACAGAAAAAGAAGTTATCGACCACGTTAAGGTACCAGATGGTTCAAACGGAAAGGTAACAGTAGACAATCCAGGAGATTTACCAGATGGAACAAAATCAGGAGTTGTTGAAGTGCCAGTAACTGTAACATATCCAGATGGAACTAAGGACCATATAACAGTTAAGGTAACAACTGGTGAGCAACCAGATAATGAAAATCATAAATCAAGTAATTTTAAAGTGTTACCAAAAACCGGAGAAGTAAAAGAATTTTCAAGTTTAATTGGTGCTGAATTATTAGGTTTAGCTGGGTTATTATTTTCTATGTTTAAACGTAAAAAAGAAGATGAGTAAAGTATTTTAAATTATTTGAGAGATATAATAATTTTTCTATAATCTCCTATTAAAGAAAGAGAATTCAGATTATTTTCTGAATTCTCTTATTTTTATGTGGTTATGCAAAGAATAAATGAGTGGTATTATAATGCTAATAAATAGAAATTGTTATGGAGATAGTTGGTTATTTGAAGTGGTTTAAGAGTATATTTTAATTTTTAAAATTTTATATGGAGGGAGATAAATTTGAAGATTAAAGAATCAAAAACTAGAAGATACTTAATTAATATTTTATTAGTGACTATGGCTATAATAGGTATAATTCTAATATTAAATGATCCAATTAAAGATTATTTTATAAAAAGAAACAGCAGAAAGTATTCTGTAGAAAATTTAGAAATAAATGATGTTAAAAAAAATAAGGAAATGCCTGCTTCTTTTGACTTTGATAATGTAAAAGAAATTGATTCTAAATCAGTATTTATGGAACAGTACAAAAATAAAGAATTGCCAGCTATAGGGGGAATAGCAATTCCAAGTGTAGGTGTAAATTTACCAATTTTTAAAGGATTGTCTAATGAAGCCTTGATTTATGGTGCAGGAACTATGTCTAAGGATCAAGTTATGGGAAAAGGTAATTATTCATTAGCAAGTCACCATACAAAAAATCCAGAACTTTTATTTACTCCATTAGAAAAGGTTAAAGTAGGTGAGAAAATTTATTTAACTGACTTAGAAAATATTTATGTTTATGATGTTATATCAAATCAAAAGGTATCACCAGATTCAGTGTATTTATTAGATGAAATTCCAGGTAAAAATATTGTTACTCTTGTAACCTGTGGGGAAAGTGAAGGTATTACTAGAATAGTGGTTCAAGGGGATCTAATATCAATTACTCCATTAAATAAATCTACAAAGGATATGAAGAATGCATTTAATATTGATTCGAAAACATACTAATTTAAAATTAGTATAGGTTATTGAAGAAAAGTAAGTATTTTAATTAAATACTTACTTTTTTTGAATTTTTAAAATATTAATCCATAGATTATTTAAATTTTATATATTAGAATATTTATATGTTAAATTATTAACAAAATAATTGATTTTTGGTAAAATTTTAATAGAGGGTATATAAGTTGATTATAAATTAAGAGAATTGCATTATAGCTTTGCTAATTTATATATTAGTAAAAATATATTCAGCTTTAAGCAAAAGAAGGGGAGAATTAATATGAGTAAATATATTTATGATGAGAATGTTTTCTTGAAGATAGATAATTTTGATAATATTTATTTTGAAGAAAAAGATTCTGTTTTAAATATAAGATTGGTCAAAATAGAAGATGGGTTAGTAAAAGAGTTTTTTGAGGATGATTTAAAATTTGATTTATCCAAGTATAACAATACAAAGAAAGAATTAAATAAAAGTTTAGTTTATGAATTAAAGAATGAATTCTTAGATTTTATGGATAATGAAAAAGAAAAAATATTTGATGTAATTATAAATTTAAAAGAACTTAAGGAAGAACTATGTAGTAAACCAATAAGTTTAGTATAGTTTTATAGAAATAAAAATAAGATTAAGATAGTATCTTAATCTTATTTTTGTTTAGATATTAATAATATCCTGAAATTAAATTGTATACTTTAATCTATCTTTAGCTTAGTAATATAAGGAGGATTTATTTTTAAATAATTTAATAAGCTTTAATCCTCCTATTAATAATAAGATAATAGAGATTATTAGGAAAACTATATTTGTTATTATTGGTGAGAAATCTTTTATTGAGGAAGTTATTAATGGAAGTATTAAAATACCAAATAAATTATAAGTTATATGAGATATTATTGATGCATATAAGGAATTTGTATAGTAAAAAAACGCACCTAAGAATAATCCTAATATAAATGCATAAACACCTTGAACTAAATTACCATGAGCTATAGCAAAAATTAATGCTTGTACTATTAAGGCTATTGGGAATTTGTAATTATCTCTTAAAAAACCAAAAATAACTCCCCTAAAGAAAATTTCTTCAAATATTGGTATTAAAACTATAACTATTACAAGTGCCAGTATTGAATTATGAGTAGCACTTATAGCATTTCCTACAAGTGAGTAACTTTCAAATATACTAGGGAACAGACTACCGAAAAATCCCATTAAGAATAATATAAGCATTGTTAATCCAATAGAAAAAATTACTATATAGATTAATGTGTTTCCTTTAACTTTATTAAATCTACAACTTTTAAATAGTTTTTCTTTTGCGCCTAAGTATATTAAAAATAATACAATAAGCATTATTAAATCGGAGATTAAGGATAAATGATACATAACAGGCGTGATAACTTCCATTATATTAAATGAATCTGGACCTACTTTATTTATGACAAAATAAACTCCTATATAGATACCTGAAACCAAATTTGATATAAAAAAATAAAGTAGGGGCAAGCCTATTACGAATCCTAATGTTTTAAAGAATTTTTTCATTTATTTTCCTCCTTTTAGTTTAAAATATTTTAATTATAAATATTAGTATCTTAAAGTAAAATATTTATAAAAAGTAAAAAATATGAAATAATTATTAATATTGTATCAGAAAAAACACACTATGTATACTTTGATACTGGAGTAAAGCATTTAAATATTTATGTCTTTATAAATATTTTTTGGTATTTATTTAATGAGACTAAAAGTTAATTAATCATTTAATAATAGCAATAAAAAAAGAATTCTTGTAATTTAATATGTAATAGATTTTACTCTATGAAGAAAGCTTAATTGTAATTCTATATATAATTAAATACTTATAATATTTATATAAAATAAGTATTTTTGCTTATAAGAAAAAGAGTATATAATAAAATCATCAAGTGAGTAGGAAGTGGTGATTAGATAGATGAAAAAATATTTAGATAAGCTTCAAAACATGCCAATAGGAATTAGTGGAACTTGCTTGGCATTTATAACATTGAGTAATTCATGGAATTTAAAAGGAATAAATTATTTTAAACCAATAGCAATATTTTTAGCAGTTTGTATGCTATCTTTAATGATTTTAAGGCTTATAAGATTCCCAAAGGTTATGTATCAAGAGCTTAAAAATCCAGTAACAGGAACATTTTATCCTACAATGGGTATGGTTGTTTGGTTAGTATCAGGATTCTTTTATCCTTACTTTCCAGTAGTATGTAGTTGGCTTTGGATAGCAGCTGTAATATATCATTATGGAATAGTTATTTTCTATACAATAATCAGAATAAAAGAAAGAAAGTTTGAAAACATAATGCCAACTTGTTTCATAGTTTATACAGGTATGATAACAGGTAGTGTAGCAAGTAAAGGTATGGATGGAGTAATTCCTCAAATCCCTCAAATAGCACATTTTATGCTTATGTTTGGATTTATATTCTATACAATTCTTCTACCATTAGTTTTATATATAGTATTTAAAAGTGAAATATTAGATGATCACAAATTACCAACAGTAGGTATAATTTGTTCACCAGCTCCACTTGGAGTAGTTGGTATATTAACTATAGAACCAAACCCTAACCCATATATGTTAGCTTGGTTAGTAATAACAGGATTAATATTACTTGTTGTTGTTTATGGATATATTTTAAAACTATTTAAAGAAGGTTTTAAACCATCATATGCAGCATTTACATTCCCATTAGCAATTGCTACTTTATCAGCATTTAAGTTATCAACTTATTTTACTGGTTTAGGATATGATGGAATGGCTAACTTATTTAAGTTCTTAGGTGATGTTGAAATATTTATAGCAACATATGTAATATTCTTTATGCTACTTAACTTCTTAAATATGTTCTTCAAAGCTATAAGTCCAAAATTTGGAGAATATGTAGAGGAAGAAGAAGAATTAATAGGTGGAACTCTTTATTCAAAATAATTGAATAGAGTTTACATATAAACTTAAGACTTGATTCACAGTTGAATTTTAGTCGAAAATTTCTAGAATGGGGCTCAAACTTCTAGAGATACAAACTCTTATATCTATTATTGTTATAAGATAAGCTTTTAGTTAAACAACATAATAAAAATCTCAATCACTTTACAGTATTTTATAATAAAGATTATGGGTAATTCTTTAATAGTAAGTCAAACTCCCACCGACTTTATAAACTGATAAAATAAACAAATTTAGCCTCTACTCATAATCTTTTTATAAGATGCTCCAAAAATAATGTGTCATGCTGTATTTTCTATTTTTTGGAAAATCTAAAAGGTAAGTGGAATGATTTAATAGTCATTCCACTTTCTTTTTTATATAACTAAAAACTTATTATTTATATAATTTTTTAGTATTTTTATTTATATATCGAGGTATGTATAATAATTTCGTAATGCAACTAAAGATGAAACTTTGGAGTTTATTTAATATGAGAACAAGAAAGGAAACATATGAAGAATAAAATATTAAAAAAATCTAAGTCCATATTACCTGGACTTTTTATATGCTTAATAATAGGCATTATTGCTGAAGTTTTAGGAAAAAGCTTTCCCACTATAGGAGCAGCTACCTTTGCAATATTTATAGGAATATTTTTAGGAAATACACTTTTTAAAAGTGATAAGTATGATGAAGGTACTAAATTTTCAGAAAAAGATCTTTTAAACTATTCAATTGTTTTAATGGGAGCATCTTTAAATATTATTGATATAATGGCTCTAGGATTTAACGGAGTGTTTTATATAGCTATTTTAATGACATTAACAATATGCACAACTTACTTTATAGGAAGAAAGTTAGGCTTTGGAGAAAAGTATTCATTACTCATGTCAGCAGGAAATGCTGTGTGTGGTTCATCAGCAATAGGATCAGTTTCTCCAGTAATAAAGGCTAAGGATTCAGATAAAGTAATTGCCATAACAATAGTAAATGTAACAGGTACAATATTAATGATACTTTTACCATTAATAACATCTATTTTATATAATAATGATGTTTTGCAGAGCTCTGCATTAATGGGAGGAATATTACAGTCTGTAGGACAAGTTATTGGTTCTGCTAAATTTATTGGTGACCCAGTTGTAGAGCTAGCTACAGTATTTAAGATTATAAGAATAATATTCTTAGTTGTTGTAGTTTTAGTTTTTGCTAAGATAGAGGTTAATGAAGAAAATAAAGAAGAAATAGCTCATCATCACAAACCAACACATAAGGTTCGTATTCCATGGTTTATAATAGGATTTTTCATTATATGTATTTTAAATTCTATTGGAATTATTCCAGGAATACTTGGAAGAACATTTAAATGGATTAGTTCTAATTTTGAAATCATAGCTTTAGCTGGTATAGGAATGAGAGTAAAAATTGGAGATTTAGTAAAGGAAGGGCCAAAGGCTATGCTTTATGGAGGCCTTGTAGGAGTCTGCCAAATTATATTTGCTATATCATTGATTAATATATTTATAAAATAAAAATCGTCAAGAAAGTTGGATAAAATATTTAAATAGTATTTTATTCAACTTTTTAATTTTTATATACTTTCATTATGATGTTTTATTAGTTAAATATCGTTTTATAAAATATATTGAAAGCTTATATGATAAATTAAAGCATCATTTTATACCTTAAAAATTCATATATCTTAAATGAAGAGTTTATTAGGAGGAATAAAATGATAGGAGAGGTATTAAGTTTTGGATATGATCAATGTGCTAAATTAGGTTATGCTATAGGCTTTGGAGCAATGGAAGGGTTAGTTATATACCTTGGGCTTTTAGCCATAATTGTATTGAAGCTTTTTAATAGTAAAAGCAAAGCTAATTAGTTACATTAGTAAGTATGTTTGTGAATAAATTTGATTTGAGAAGGGTTAAATACTTCAATAGATTAGAATACTAAATTTTTAGGTTTTATAACATTGATTTTTATAAGATAAAAATTTATAATTAATTGATTTCATTATAAAATAATAATTTTTAATTTTCGACAAAAAGAAAAAGGCTGTGAAGTTATCACAGCTTTTTTCTTTGTTTTAAATAATAGTTTTAATCTGTAGAAACTAAAGAGTTATCTTCATTTACTTCTTCTATAGAAGGCTTTTTATTTCCTAAAATATTTAAAATTGAAGAGCCAACTATTATTATATATCCTGTAAAGGATAAGAAATCAGGAACTTCTCTAAAGAACATAAAGCCGTATATAGCTGCTATAATAAGCCCAATGTAATCATACATTGATATTTCAGATGCTGGAGCATTTTTGTAAGCTATAGTTAAGGCAACTTGTCCTAATGTGAAAGCTATTCCTGCACTAACAAGTAGAAGTATATTTATTAGTGTTAAATTTTCTGTGTTCATAAACATTGAAGGTAACATAACAATAGTAGCTATACCTGTAAAGGATAAAATTATTGTCCAGAAGTCTTCTTTATCACCAAGTACTCTTATCATTGTGTATGCTATTCCTGCAAAGGCAGCAGAAGCTACGCCAATAAGAGATGGAATTATAGCCGTACTAAATTGAGGTTTTATTACAAATAAGCTTCCTGCAAATGCTACTATTAAAAGTGTAAATTGTTTTTTAGTAATTTTTTCGCTAATTAATAAATAAGAAAAGATTATTGTAAAGAATGGTGCTAATTTAGTTAGTATTGTTGCATCAGATAAAAACATTTTATCTAGGGCATAATAGTTTGTTAGTATGGACAGAGTACCTACAACTCCTCTAACTAGCAAATATTTTCTACTTTCTTTTTTTCCAAAAAAAGAACCTTTTTTAGATGCTATTATAAAGCAAACTATTAAAGTTGCTACAACATTTGTCAAAAAAGTTTTTTGATATGAGTTAACTCCTACAGCTAGCTTACTAAGTAAATTCATAGTAGCAAAGGCTGTTGAGGCAAGTATCATAAAAATAATTCCTTTAAATTTTGAATTCATTTTTTCCCTCCTTAATTTATTTTTATATAGATCTTCAAATACAATTTATTTTTAGTCAGTATTCATTTCATTGTTTATTAAAATACTATTAATATTCTATATAAAAATTAAAAGTATTATTATAAATAAACAAAGACTATTATAGAGCTAAGAAAATAAGAGGTCAAATTTAATTGTAAAAATATTTATATAATAATTATGAATAATAGAAAGAATATAAATAAAAACTAGGACATAGAGAAGAAAGTAGAGTAAAATTATTTGTTAGAGGATAATAAATAATTTTGTAGAAATAAAATTATAAATTAAGTTTGAGAAGGTGATTTTTTTGAAAGCTGAAATAATGGCAATAGGAACAGAAATACTTTTAGGCGATATAGTAAATACCAATGCCCAATTTTTAGCTAAGGAGTTAGCTAACTTAGGAATTGGAGTTTATCATCAATCAGTAGTTGGAGATAATTCTGAAAGGATTTTAGAGGCTTTTGACAATGCTTTTAAAAATTGCGATACAATTATTACTACAGGCGGGTTAGGACCTACTAAAGATGATTTAAGTAAGGAGCTTGCAGCAAAGTATTTCAATATGGAAATGTGCTTAAGAGAAGAGCTTCTTTGTGATTTGGAGGATTATTTTAAGAAGAATAACCTTGAAATGACAGAGAACAATAAAAAACAATGTTATTTTCCAAGGGAGGCCATAATACTTCCAAACCCTAATGGAACAGCACCAGGAGCTATTTTAGAAGGAGAAAATAATAAGAGAATAATACTTCTACCAGGGCCACCAAGAGAAATGGAGCCAATGTTCACAAACCATGTAGTACCATATTTAAGTAAGTTTACTGATAGTGTTTTAGTATCTAAAATTTTAAGGGTTTTTGGCATTGGAGAAAGTAAGATGGAGGATTTAGTATCTGATCTTTTAGACAATGAAAATCCAACTGTTGCCCCTTATGCAAAAAATATAGATGTTATTTTAAGAATTACTGCTAATGGAAAAAATAAAGAAGAGGCAGAAAAACTTATTGCTCCTATGGAAAAAGAGATTAGAAAAAGACTTGGGGATAATATTTATGGTGAAGGGGAAGTAACTTTAGAAGAAGTGGTTGGAAAGTTATTAGTTGATAAAAAAATGACAGTATCAACAGCTGAATCTTGTACTGGTGGCATGGTTGCAAGCACATTAATAAACTATCCAGGAATATCAGAAGTGTTTATGGAAGGTGCCGTAACTTACTCCAATGAAGCAAAAATGAAGAGACTTGGAGTAAAAAAAGAAACTTTAGAGGATTTTGGTGCAGTTAGTGAAGAATGTGCTAGAGAGATGGCAAAAGGTATTGCTAAAAATGCAGGAACAAGAATAGGAATATCTACAACAGGTATAGCAGGTCCAGGTGGTGGAACAGAAGAAAAGCCAGTAGGTCTTGTTTATGCTGGATTATGTATAGATGGAATTACAAAGGTTAAAAAATTTAATTTTAAAGCTGATAGACAAAAAGTTAGAACTAGAACTATGATGAATGTTTTAGATTGGTTAAGAAGAGAACTTGAAAAAATTGATTAAAAAAAATTAAGCTTTAAAAATATTTTTACTTTATGTATAGAAAAGAAATAAAAAATTACCCATTAAGTAAACTTAATGGGTAATTCATATGTGCTTAGAATATCTAATAATTTATTTTAAAAAAGCTTAGCTTTAAAATATATGTCTTACTTAAAAATTGAGAGAGTATATGAATACTCTCTACTAGAAAAACATGAAGAAAATTTATTACATTATAAGGGTTTTAAGGGGGAGACAGTTTCGTTAGTCCGTATTTTAACGAAACTGTCAGTATAAATAAAATGGGGGAGAGGCTATTATAAGATTGAAGCTTATTGCCTCAGTAAATATTATTAACAGTATTAATTTTTTTATACAGTTAAAATAAAATATTTTTTAGATTTATTTTTAGAAAAAAGATTTAGGAAAAAATTAAGTTGTTTAAACTTAAATATGATAAAAATAACCTATTAAGATATTTATAGAATTTATATGTTTTAAAATTAATATAATAAAAGGTGAGTAAAATAAAAAAAGTAATTAATTAGTACTATAAGCTAATTGATAAATATGTTATATTTTAAAATGATTAAATATGATTTAAAGTATTAAAATTATATCTATATGATTTTTAAATTAATTTTTTTTAGGAGGGAGAAATAAGATGAAGCCTATATTTAAAGTAAGTTTATATTTTCTTATAGTATTAGTTTTATCTATAATAGGGCCAATGTTTGTAACTCCGGTTCTATACAAAATAGGATTAGCGCCACCATTGGTTTTAATGGTAATACACATAATATTTTTCATAGTACCAGCAATAATATATATAATTGTAACTAAGAGTAATTATAAAAAGGTTTTTAGTCTTAAAAAGCCAAAGGGAAAAGATGTGTTCTTTTCTATATTAATAGCAGCTTTAGCGCTTCCAATAATGACATTCTTTTCATATACATCAAGTTTCTTTTATACAAATGATGTAGCATTAGTTTTAGATCAAATGAGATCATTCCCATTATGGTTAATGATTTTAGTTGTAGGGGTAACACCTGCCATAACAGAAGAAATAACTATAAGAGGTATTGCTTTATCAGGATTTGAATTTAAAAGTAAACATGTAGCAGCAATAATGACAGGAATAATGTTTGGTATTCTTCATTTAAATGCACATCAATTTTTATATGCTACAGCTATGGGAGTAATTTTAGCTTATGTAGTAAGAGCTACAGGAAGTATATTTTTATCAATGTTAATCCATTTTTTAATTAATTCATGGAATTTAATTCTTCAAAGAGTAGTCAGTCAAGGAATAACTACAGAGGATTTAGTACATTCAATGGATTCTATAAAAAATATTTCAATGAATTTGAAAATAGGAATGTTCTTCTATTATTTAATTGCTGCAATAGTAGCTGCATTTTTAATTAGTTATCTAATAAGAAAAATGGAAAAGAGAAACTTCGATATAACTTTAGATGAGTTAGATGTTGCAACAAGAGTTTCTTACAAAGAAGAGAGAGTAATAAACATACCATTTATATTAAGTGTAATAGTATTTGTTATATATACATTTTTTATAATGAAAGGTTAATAAGCAAACACTGAAATTTATAATAATTTAGAAGTAAAAAAGGAACTGTTTGGGAGAACAGTTCCTTTTTCTATTAAATTGTGTGGTTAACTTAAGAGTGTATTAAGCTATTAATATTATTGACTGATAATTAAAAAAATATACCAATTAATATATTTTAAATTTTTTCCCTAGAATAGTATTTTTATATTCTAAAGTTGCATCTGTAAAGAAATGAGAAACCTTCTTGTCGGCAACTATTTTAATACCATTATCAACAACCACATCATCATTTTCACGCTGTTCATCCAGAACAACTTCAATATTTAAGCCTGCTCAGCCAGAGGAACAAGCTTTTATTCTAAGGGCATCTTTATCACTGTTATCAAGCATATCTTTAACTTTATCTAATGTATTTGGATGTATTTTAACCTTCATAATAAAAACCTCCTTATAAATTTAAAAGTATTTATATTATAAATTAACTTTATGGATTAAATTATATACTCATATTAAAAAGGTCGCTATAGTATGTAATTTTAAGGAAATATAAAAATAAAATATAGTTATTATTTTCTTATATATTTGAATAATAATATATGAATTTAGAAACAATATGAATGTTTAAATGATAAAATAGTTTTATTAACAAAATGTTCAAAAAATACTTGAAATTTTACCTGAAAGTGATATTATAAATTATATAAGGAATAACAATTATTAATTAATATGACTTAAAAATTATTTATTTGGAAAAATAATTTTAATTGTGTTTTTTCAAATAAGTGATTTGTAGGAGGTTTTTTATTATGAAAAGTTTAAAAGGAACTAAAACAGCTGAAAATTTAATGAAATCATTCGCTGGTGAATGCCAAGCAAGAACAAGATATACTTATTTTTCAAGTACAGCTAGAAAAGAAGGTTATGTTGAAATATCAAATATATTTTTAGAAACTGCTGAAAATGAAAAAGAACATGCTAAGAGATTTTATAAATTCTTAAAAGATGATCTTCAAGGAGAAGCTGTAGAAATAAATGCTGCTTATCCAGTAGAATTACCTACAGATACATTAACTAACTTAAAATTTGCTGCTGAAGGAGAACATGATGAATTAAGTAATCTTTATCCATCATTTGCTGATGTAGCTGATGAAGAAGGATTCCCAGAAGTAGCTGCTGCTTTCAGAATGATAGCTAAAGCAGAAACTGCTCACTATAATAGATTTACTAAATTAGCTAAAAACATTGAAGAAGGAAAAGTATTCAAGAAAGATGAAGTAGTACTTTGGAAATGTGGAAACTGCGGATTTATTTGGGAAGGTGCAGAAGCTCCATTAAAATGTCCTGCATGCTTACATCCACAAGCTTACTTTGAAGTTTTCAAAGAAACTTATTAAAATATAGATTTTATTTACGCTTAACTCGTACCATTTTTATGGATTGAATGTGAATTTAATAAACTAAACTCATTTCAGAGAGAAGAAATTCTCTCTGATTTTTTTATTTTAAGGTAATGGATAACTAAACACAACCATTTTATTTTCATCATTTATTGGTCTCCAAAATTGAATTTCATCAATTAAAAGTTCCCTATCAAAATTATAATCTTGAAGTTTTGTATAAGCTGACTCAAACTCATCCTCTCCCCATACTCTCTGTGCAAAATATGGGTTAGCTAATGATACATGAAGTTGCCATGTATCTGGGTTAGAAGTCAATTTAAATCCTTCTTTTAATAAATTCTCATAAAGCTCTATGGAAAGTTTCTTGATTATTCCGCTTTCTTCATCTACTTTTAAATTTACAGATCTATAAGGGTCTCCAAATTTAATTAACCCATTTAAATGAACTTCAAATTTTTTATATGATTTTAATGTATTTTTTACTACTTCATTTAATTTATCCATATCAGGATCTTCAATTACAGCTAAGGTAATATGAAGCATAGGGAGATTTTTATAAAGTTTATATTCATTTGAAATAGATTCTTGCAATGGTTTTATTATTGCATAGGAAACCTTATCAAACAGTGCCACTAAATAATATAGCATAAACAAACCCCTTTCTTACTAATTTGTACAATTTATACCAAGTATTTAATTTATTATATCATATAGAAACTTAGTAGTACTACAAATTGAATTTATTACAATATGATATACAATCTTAAGAGAATAGTTGATTTTGTTAAAAAGTAATATTAATTTTTTAGAACAAATTTTAAAAAGATGTATATATTAGTTTATTGAGGGAATTTATAATGAATCTAAAAAGTTTTAGTAAATTGAGAGTAAAAAAGAGATAAATTTTATTGGGAGGAAGAAAAATATATTTGAAAAACTAAAGTTAGATAATATACTATATATAATGTGTATTAGAGAAATTTTATTTTTAATTAATATATTTTAATTTAAAACTTTTGAAAGGTGGAATAGGGAAATGGTAGAAAGCAGAGTAAGTAGATTAAACAAGAAAAAGTCATCTAAGATGTCAGTTCTATATAACATAGTTGGAATTTGCTTTTTAGCTTTAATTTTATTTGTTGGTAGTCAAATGTTTCTTTAATAATTTATTATTTGGTTGGAATCTATTTGCATAGATATAAGTTCTGTATAAAGAAGTTATTTTTTATAGTTAATCAAATTATTTTCTTTATATGGATAAGGTGAGTGTAAATAAAAATTCCAGCTTAAAATATTTAGTATTTTACATAATATGAGGTTTAGTTTAGAAAATAAATTTTTTTGTTAAGGGATAGTATTTTGAGTTCATATATTTTATGAGATTGTTTTTATAGATATTTTTAGATAAGGAGAGATAGAAGTTAAATGAGTATTTTAATAGTTAAAAATATGAATCATGGCTTTGGAGATAGAGCTATATTTGAAGATGTGTCTTTCAGACTTTTAAAGGGGGAGCACGTTGGACTTATAGGAGCAAATGGAGAAGGTAAATCAACTTTCATGAACATAATTACAGGTAAACTTATGCCAGATGAGGGAGATGTTCAATGGAGTAATAAGGTTAGAGTTGGTTATATGGATCAGCATGCTCAGCTTGAGAAGGGTAAAACTATAAGAGAAGTTTTAAGAGAAGCATTCCAGTATCTTTTTGATATGGAAATTGAAATGAATGGTCTTTATGAGAGAATGGGTGAAATGTCAGAGGATGAGATGACTAAAGCCTTAGAAAGAACAGCTACAATTCAAGATATGTTAGATCATAATGGATTTTATATGATAGATGCAAAGGTTGAAGAGGTTGCAGCTGGATTAGGTCTTAGAGATGTAGGATTAGATAAGGATGTTACTGATTTAAGTGGAGGACAAAGAACTAAGGTTTTATTAGCTAAGCTTTTATTAGAAACACCAGATATATTACTTCTAGATGAGCCTACAAACTATCTTGATGAGGAACATATAGCATGGCTTAAGAACTATTTAATAGGATATGAGAATGCATTTATCTTAATATCACATGATATTCCATTCTTAAATAGTGTAGTAAATGTAATATACCATGTTGAAAATAGAGCATTAACTAGATACACTGGGGATTATGATAATTTTATGAGAGTATATGAAGCTAACAAGAAGCAATTAGAGGCTGCTTATGAAAGACAACAGGCTGAAATAGCTAAACTTGAAGACTTCGTTGCTAGAAATAAGGCTAGAGTTGCTACAACAGGTATGGCAAGAGCTAGACAAAAGAAATTAGATAAAATGGATAGAATTGAGCTTGCTGCTGAGAAACCAAAACCAGAGTTTAACTTTAAGCAAGGAAGAACTTCAGGTAAATTAATCTTTGAAGCAAGAGATTTAGTTATAGGATATGATGATCCATTAAGTAAACCACTTAACATAAGAATGGAAAGAGGACAAAAAATAGCCTTAGTTGGAGCTAACGGACTTGGAAAATCAACACTTTTAAAAAGCTTAATGGGATTAATAAAACCAATAAGTGGAGAGGTTGAAACAGGAGACTACCAAAGCATAGGATACTTTGAGCAAGAAATAAAAGAAGCAAACTATAATTCATGTATAGAAGAAGTATGGCAAGAGTTCCCTGGATACACTCAATATGAGGTAAGAAGTGCCTTAGCTAAATGTGGATTAACAACTAAGCACATAGAAAGCTCAGTAGCTGTATTAAGTGGAGGAGAACAAGCTAAGGTAAGACTTTGTAAACTAATAAACAAAGAAACAAACATACTTATCCTAGACGAGCCAACAAATCACTTAGATGTTGAAGCTAAAGATGAATTAAAGAGAGCATTAAAAGAATATAAAGGAAGCATGCTTTTAGTTTGCCATGAACCTGAATTCTATAGAGATGTAGTAACAGATGTGTGGAATTGCGAAGAATGGACAACTAAGATTGTATAATAAATAATTAAATAAATTAAAGCTATGGTTTAAAAGCCATAGCTTTTTATTTTATTTAAAATTATTTGTTTATTGTAGCTTACTTTAATATAACCTCAATTATATTATGCGGTATTAATATTAAAAGTATTAATATAACTTAAATATTAATAATTCTTTATAAGTGTAATATCAAAAGTAGTATTGTTATGTATCTTTATATTCTAAGATATCTCCTGGTTGACAATTTAATTCCTTACAAAGTGCTTCTAAAGTAGAAAATCGTATAGCTTTGGCTTTTCCGTTTTTTAATATAGAAAGATTAGAATTAGTTATGTTAACTTTTTTAGACAAATCTTGTAAAGATATTTTATTTTTAGCCATCACTACATCTAAATTTATTATTATTGCCATGGTAAAAATCTCCTCATCAATTAAATTGTTTGGTCATTTTCATCTTTAATTTCTTTAGCATTGTAAAACAATTCTGCAAATACTAAACATAGAAGCGTTAATGGTATACAAATTATTGAAATTAGAATCATTATAGGAATCATAGTAAAGTCATTGAAAATATTTGTGTTGAATTTTAAAAATAGTGAAGCAAATATAAAGATTAACATTTCACTAAAAACACATATGGCTATTGTTTTTAAACATGTAATACTTTCGTTTGAAAAGGACTTATTTTTAATTACTAACTTGCAAAGTTTATTTAATTTAAATAAGGCTATTATATAAGGTATTGCACATAAATAAATACAAAAAGATACTTTAAAAATTAATGAATGATTTAAAATTCCAAATGCACTTTTGAAAAAAGCAGTAGCAATTAATGGCGTTCCTAAAAGAGCAAAGAATGTTAATATTATACCTAATATTAAAATTACGTTTAAAATCTTTGCAGTTAAATGTTCTTTCATTTTGTTACCTCCATGAATTAAATATTATCAAAAAAATAAATAATTAAAAAGCTTAAAAATTGGATTTTTTTAATCTTTTATATAAGATAAATAAAACTTTAGTAAGAAACATGATTATTCCTATGAAGAAGCATACATATCCAATAGGAATTAAAAAGAAAAATGGTTCAATAAGCATTCCATTAGGTGCAATACTTGAACCAGAGATTCCTGATATAATAAAGCAAAATATTCCTAAAATAAATGGTAAAATGTAAATGTATTTTTTCATATAAAGTACTCCTTTCGAATTTGTAAATTTATAATAGCATACATGCAATTAAAAAACAACAATAATTTATTGATAAACAATAAATTATTGTTGTTTTAAAATGATGAGATAATATACTTAATTTAATAGTAGGTCTGTTATAAGCACATATATCTATCAGTATTTGAATATTGAGTATATAGAGCTTACGGATAAGGGGAAAGATTATTGTAAAAAGAGTATAGAACTGAAAAAACAAATAGAGAGAAATAGAAGAGGTTCTAGGAAAAGAGAAAGTAGAAGCACTTAAAGATTTAGTGAGTAGGGATTGGAGTATTAAATAATAGATTTAGTATTAATATTTATGAGTTCAGATTATTAAATTTAAAAATAGCTATTGTTCTCTATGCTGATTAAACTTCAACAAGCATATTAATTACTGTATATAAAATAAATTAAATATATATTAAAGTTAAAAGAATAATTTATATTAATTTTATTTATTAAAATAGAGTGAAATATTTAAGTTTTAATAGAAAATAGTATTATTTTAATATTTTATTCTTTAGTGACGGAGTTGTGACTTATTTTTGACGGAGTTGAAACCGGAGTTTTTCTAGTGATACCAATGGTTTTGACGGAAGTGACGGACTTTTTCCTTTTCTGGAATATAGAGAGAAAAATAAAAAAATATATAGATAAAAAAATATATAGTATACATGTATACATAGAAATAGAAAAAAGTCCGTCAAAGTCCGTCATAAGTCCTTCTAAGTAAGTTATATCAAGGCTTTAAAGTATGTGACGGACTTATAAAAGTCTGGTACAAGTCCGTCACAATACTTTTAGAGATTAAATTTACATGGTCTAAGTGGTTAAAAAGATTCTATTTATGATAGAATTTTCTTATTAAAAAGAGAATCCTATGAATAATGTAAAATTTATTTTTGAAGATAATTTTATTATTCTTTATTAGGATAAGTTAGAAATATCATATGAGAATAAGGGGATATTTAGTATGCAAAATAATGATTCAAAGATAAGTAAATACATAAGTTTAATACTAAGACATAAGCCAGAAGAAATAGGATTAAAACTAGATGAGCATGGATATTTAAGTGTATTAGATTTAATAGAGGGAATAAATAAGTCCTATGAAGGATTTAGCATGGATGATTTAGAAAGAATAGTTAGAGAAGACTCAAAGGGGAGATATTCGTTTAATGAGGACAAGAGCAAAATAAGAGCTAATCAAGGTCATTCAATTAAAGTAGATCTAGGCTTAGAGACTATTAAGCCACCAAAGGTTCTATATCATGGTACTGGAAGAAAATATTTAGAGTCAATTTTGAAAAATGGACTTATAAAGAAGGAAAGACAGTATGTTCATTTATCAAAGGATATAGAAACTGCAAGCATTGTTGGAAAAAGACATGGTGATTTAGTTATTTTAGAAGTAGATTCAGAGAGTATGTTTAATGATGGAATTAAGTTTTATTTATCTAAGAATAATGTATGGCTTTGTAATTATGTTCCAGTAAAATATATCAAAGAATTAAATTTAGACAAAATTAATTAAGATTATTTTAAGTTTAAAATATAAAATTAAGATGAAAAAATGATAAAGATTCGTGTCGAAAACATAAAAAAAACAAATCTTTATTGATAAGTTTATATTAAATTATATTAAAATTTATTGTATTAATAATAAAAACTTGATAAATTTAATAAACAATATTTGCTTAGAAAAAATGTATTTTGACAATTTTTTTAAAATACTGTAACATACAGATACAAATTGAAAATTGAATATTAAAAAGTAATGAGTTTTAAGAAATAATTAGTAAATACTAAAATATTATAGAAACGTTGATGTATATTCTGTATCTGGGCATCTGGGATATACTGAGTTAGTGATGCAACCGACTATATTTATAAAAATTATAAATATAGTCGGTTTTTTATTTTCCATTTTTAAGAGAGGAGGGCTTATTTTATGAAAAATAGTAAAAATTATAATATATTTATCTTATGGTCAATTATTATTTCTATGATATTGATTATGATCGCACCTGGAAGTATTGCTTTAGGAGAAGAATCAAAATCAGTTCAAAATGATGGTGCTGTTGAAATTACAAGTGCTACTTTTGAAAGCAATACTGTGGCTAAAGATATAAGCAATAATTTACGGATTGACTATAAAATTTTAAATAAAGATAAGCTTAAAAATGGTGATAAAATTATCATTAGTTTACCAGATATATTTAAAGATATAGAACCTAAATGTCCTGAGCAGCATTTTAAAGACTTTGATGTTAAGGATGGAGTGGTAACTTTAACCTTTAATGAAAATGTAGAAAAAGCCGTAACGGGATATATGATTATAAGATTTGTAGGAAATAGCAATATTAGAAAGGGAGTAAGCTACCCAGTTAGTATTGATTTAAATGGTAGACCAAAGACTATTTATATAACAGGAGAAGAATATTCTCATCCTAGTTCAGGTGGTCAATATCCACTTATGTATAAAACTGCTAACTTGCCAACAGCTGCTACAGATAATGGACATGGAAAGGAATATTACGGAGAAATAGTCAATAGAAATGAGCCAATACAATATTATGTAGAGATAAATTTAGGTGATGGTATAAATCCAAATACAAGAAGTTATCTGAGAAATGCTGATTTTATTGATAATATTCCAAAGGGAATGGCTTTAGATGTAAATAGTATATCCATAAAAAGAATGGGATATTATGATGAAAGAAGTACAGATGTTACAAAAGATTTTTGGGAGGGCAATAGAATTAAAGCTGATACCAAATATTTAGAAATAAGTTTTGGAGATATAAAATATGAACGTTACTCAATTAGCTATCAGACGCGAATTACTTCTACTGAAAGTGGATATTTAAATGATGCCAACTTACATTATGATGGTGATAAAGATTTGCCTTCAAAACATTATTCGAAGTTATCAAAGGATGCAGGAGCATTAAATGTTTATAAATATGTTGATAAGACAAAAGTAAAAAATGATCCTAATGATCAAAAAATTAAATATCAAATTAAGTTTGATTCTTATGGATACTTTTTAAAAGATACTTTAAATATTTTTGATAAATTAGATTCTAGATTAAGTGATATTAAAATTACAGCTACTGATCAATTTATAATTGATTTTGATGAAAATACAAAAGAGCTAGTTATTAAAAATAGTAATGGAAATATAGATGCTAAAAAACCAGCATATATTACCATAGAAGCAAGTATGAAAGGTGTAAGTCCAGGGGATGAAGTTAAAAACATTGCATACATAAATGGGAATCCAACCAATGAAGTTTCAACTAAAAAAAATCCTTTAGTGGAAATAATCAAGGTTTCTAAAGACGATGCAGAATCAAATTTACTTGAAGGAGCAGTTTTTAAACTAACAACTAAAGATGGTAAAACTGTTAAGGATGTGTACAATCAAGAAATTAAAACGTTTACAACGAGTTCTGAAGGGCCAATAAGGTTTGAATTACCTAATGGAGATTATAAATTAGAAGAAATAAAGGCTCCTAAGGGGTATAAACTTGATCAAACTCCTATTGAATTTACTGTAAATGATGAAAGTAAGATAGTTAAGGTTGTGGCTAAGGATGATCCTCTACCAACTACTTGTAACTTAGTTATAAACAAAATAAATGAAAAAGAAATTCCTATTTTAGGAGCTAAATTTAAATTGTTTGAAGAGAGCAATCCAAAAAAAGTTTTAAAATTTAGTTCTCAGAAAAATAATTACGAATTAAATCAAAATGGAGTTGGAAAATTAACACCTTCAGGGAAAAATGCATCTTTTAAAATTAATAATTTACCTTATGGCAATTACATATTAAAAGAAGTACAGGCTCCTAATGGATATAAATTAAGTGATGATATCTATATAACTTTAAATTCTGAAGAAAGTTTTTATAGAGTTGGAAAAGAAGGAGAAAAAATAATTTTACATAAAAATACAGAAACAAATACATATGATATTTCAGTTAAAAATATTCCAAGAATAATATTACCTGAAACAGGCGGGAGTGGAACTTTTAAGTTTTTATTCATTGGAATTACATTGCTAGCAGGTGTATTAAGCTTGTTAGTTACTACAGAATTTATTTTAAGAGAAAGGAAGAATTAATAGATGAGAAACAATATATTAAAAAAGTTTAGTTTTATAATGGTGTTTATGTTTATTTTTATTACAACATCAATACCTGTATTTGCGGCTACGCCGTCAATATCTAAAGATGCTCCTACTGAGGGAAGTATAACAATATCAAAAAAAAGTGCTGTTTTTACAGCATATAAGTTATTAGATGCAACTAAAAGTGGGGATGCATATGAATACTTACCAAGTAATAATTTTAAAGATTTTTTCAATAATCCTCAGTATGGTTCTTATAGCCAAGAAGCAATACCAAAGTTAAGTGGAGAAGAAGTAAAAGAATTTGCTGTTAACTTACATAAATATGTTCTTGATAATAAGATATCTGGACAAGAACTTACAGATGGACAAAAAAATAATGTTGACTTAGGTTATTACCTAGTTACAGAAACTTCAAGTAATTCAGAGGGGGCAGCAGTTGCTTCAACACCTATAATAGTTTCAGTTCCTCAAGTTTCAGGAGATTCATGGAATTATGATGTAACTATCAATCCAAAGGATAATACTCCTATATTAGAAAAAAACATAGTTAAAGAGAATCAAAGAGTTAAAACTTCATCTGAGAATATTGGAGATGTTATTAAATACGAAGTAAAAGCATCTATACCAGTTTATCAAAAGAATGTACAAAATATAATGTATAAATTTACTGATACTATGAGCAAAGGCTTAACATATGATGAGAAAACTGACTTTAAGGTAACTTCAGGAGATAAAGTTTTTACTAATGATACAGATTATACTGTAGAAGTTAAAAAGCAAGGAGATGGATCAACAGTTATTACAATAAACTTTAATTATGATAATATAAAAGCTTATGCAGAGACTGGAATAACTTTAAATTACCAAGCTACCTTAAATAAAGATGCAGTTATTAGTAATAAAGAAAACTTAGGAAACACTAACAATATACAATTAGATTATACAAATAACCCACATGTTAAGGATAGTTATAAAAAATTAACTGATAAGGTTACTACTTATACTTTTGGATTTGGAATTACAAAGGTTGATTCAGAGCTTAATTCTAAGCTTTTACAAGGTGCTGAGTTTTCAGTAAAAGATGCAGGTGGAAAGAATGTAGCTAAATATACATATGATGAAAAAGGACAAGTGGTTTCTTTAAGTGGAAATGGGGTAACTAACTCAAAGGGAATTACAACATTCCTAGGCTTAAAAGAAGGAAAGTACCTTATTACAGAGGAAGTAGCTCCATCTGGATATAGCTTATTAAAAAATCCAGTAGAAGTGACAATTACAGCTAATAAAGATGAGTCTGGAAATTACACAGGAGCTGCAACTATAGAGGTTTCTAATAGTAATAAAGCAGGAAAAATAATAAATGATATTTCAGAGAATAATGGAAATATATTATTTAATGTTCAAATAGAAAACCATGCTGGATTTTCTCTTCCATCAACAGGGGGATTAGGAAATACAGGATTTATAAAAATAGCTATTATCTTATTAAGTATAGTTTGTGTTTTAGCTATACTAGGACTTGGCTACACTAAATTTGAAAATAGCAGAAAAACTAAGAACTAAACTTAAAAATAGACTTAAAAATTAAATACAGAGCTATAAATCAAAATACAATAACAAAACTTACAAACAGTATGAAGAGAATATCTAGATGAGCTTTAGAATTTAAATTATTACGTAGAAGATATTACGTTAAAAAGCTGAGACTGTTAATTTCTTAGGAATACAATCTCACAAAGTTAGATTGCATAAGTTCAAGAATCCAAATTAAAAATTTGGTCTTTCACTTAAAATCTAGTAATTCTCGGAATATGTTTGTAAGTTTTATAAAAGTATTTTGATATAGAGCATATAAATAAAAACTTCTTTTTATAATTCAAATTAAAAAGAAGTTTTTTTATGACATGAAGATTTGCGTCTTTTAGGTTAATTAAACTTTAGGAGGTGAATTGGTGCATATCAAAATAACCTATAACTAATGAACTTTGATATAGCACTAGATTTTTTGAAAAGGCTAAAAAAAATATATTTTTCTATTTTAATTTTAATTACACTTATTGCTCTAGGATTTTTGTTATATCCTAGTTTTTCTAATTACATAAATAATAAATTTGCAGTTTCTACAATTTCTGATTATACAGAGAAAATAAATAATGTTAAGGATGAAGAAGTTGATGATTTAATAAAAAATATTAATAAATATAATGAAGATTTATTTAATGGAACTGCTGAGAATGAATTGCCAGATTACTTAAATATTCATCAGGGGGATGTCTTAGGATACATAGAAATTCCTAGCATAAATATTAAATTACCTATATACTATGGAACTTCAGTTGATATTTTAAAAAAGGGAGTTGGAGTTTTAGAGGGAACATCATTGCCCGTAGGAGGAGAAAATACACATTCAGTCTTATCAGCTCATACTGGATTAACAAACCAAAAACTTTTTACTGATATAGACAAGCTAAAAGATGGGGATATTTTTTACCTACACATTTTAAAAAAAGATCTTGCCTATAAAGTGGATCAAATAAAAGTTGTTCACCCAGATGAAATTGATGAACTAAAAATATCAGAGGGCCAGGACTATGTAACTTTACTAACTTGTTATCCTTATGGAATTAATACTGAACGTTTATTAGTAAGAGGAGAGAGAACTGATTTAAGTCCAAGTAATGTAGAGCATATTCAAAAGGAAATAAGCACTTTTAATCATTCAAAAGGAAATCTAATACTAATAGTTACAATATTAATTTCACTACTAATAATCATTTTCTTATTATTTTTAATTATGAAATTTAAATATAAGAATAAGAGTAATAAGTAAAAGTAATTTAGCTTAAAATGAATACTATAAGTAATAAATTCAAATTTATTATTTGAGTTAATTTACTAAATTAAAATATAAATACTTATTATAAATAGGGAAGTTATGAAAATAAGCTTTATTAATAGGAAAGAGTAGTTTTGAAAGGCAGAAAATACTAAGATGAGCTTTAAATAAGTTTTATTAATAATTTTTTATAACTTCCCTTAAGATTTTAATAGGTATAAATAAGTCTAGATAACTCTGCACTTAAGAACATAATTGTTCTTTTAAGAGTATAATATATAAAAAATTAAATTGGAGAATATTATGATATCTAGAGAAAAATATGTTACCTCATCATTAGAATTACATCTTTTTTTTATGAGAATTATGAAAGAACATGCAATATTTTTAGAGGCAGGATTAGGAACTAAAAATTCAAAACTGGCTAAGGAACTTGATAAGTGTAAGGCAAATCTTGAGAAACTTTTATTGGATGTAGTAAAGCTTAGTAAGGGAAGGGTTAGACAATCCATAGTAGATTCAGGAGAAGTTTTTACTGATTACACTTTAGAGACAGAAAAGAAAACAGAACATTATACAGGAATTAATATTAATTCTAAAATAACAACAATGGAAAAAGATTTGATGTGTGCTCCTAAAAAGAGTATTGATTCTAAAGTAGCAAGCTGTGTAAAAGATATTAACAATAAGGCTATTAAGTTATTAGATGAATTAATAGATCTTAAGATGAAAATTTTAGATGATGTATTATGTTGCAAGATTTTCACAAGTAATTATCCATCACTTGTTGAACATATCATAGAAGAAGCTAAATTATATCATTCATATATAGATGATATTGAGTGCAATAGAGATATAGATGAGGTCAATATTAGTAAGACAGAATCTTTTTGGAATGAAATTATGATGGAACATGCTCTATTTATAAGAGGACTACTTGATCCAAGTGAATATGAATTAATAAATACTGCAAATGAATTTGCCATTGAGTTTAATGAATTAATTCAACAATTAAATAATGTTACAAATGTCACAATAGACAATGTTACCCATGAAACCTTAAAAGAAACAATTAGATTAAGAGATTTTAAGGAAGAAGGTACAAAGGGAATAATGAATTGTAATATAAAATCCTTAATATTACCGCTTCTTTCTGATCATGTTTTAAGAGAGGCAAATCATTATATAAGAATATTAAGATGCTATGAAAAATAGATTTTAAACTTTTATAGTACAAGACTTATGCTTTAAAGAATTTAAAGTTTTTTATCATATATATTTAAATAGAATTATTAGAAGATGTATCAAAAGTTAATAATAAAACTTACAAAACTATGGAGCCAGAGGATTCTATAAATATTTTGTAGGTTTTATTAAAAGATATTTTGATATATCTTCTTTTTTTATAACAACTTGTTTTTAAATAAAAATGTAATGTAAATTTAAGATTATTATAATATATAAGTTTAGTATTATAGGTTATAATGTATGTAAAAAATTGCAAGTGATTTACATAAAAAAGAGTTAATATGGTTAAAGTTAGAGTATATATAATTTTAATTTATATTAACTTTAGACAGTAATTTTATTTTAAATAGGTATTTATTTTAGAAGAATAATAGGGATAATAAATACTTATTTAAAATAGAATTGAAAAACTATTTAAGGAGGAAAATCTAAGATTAAGTTTATTTATGAAGAAGAAGAGTTTAATAATTTTAAGTATAATAGTTTTAATATTTGTATGTATAACTCTTTATTTAACTAGAGAGCATATAATGGTTTTTTATAAATTAATTACTAATGGTGAAGTTGTAAAGAGTTATCTTGAAAGGTTTGGTCCATGGGCAGCAGTAATATTTTTTATATTCCAAATATTACAGGTTGTTATATTCTTTATTCCAGGAGAGGTTATACAAGCTGCTGGGGGATACATATTTGGAGCATTAGGAGGAACTTTACTTTCATTTTTCGGTATAGCAGTTGGATCTGCAATATTATTTTACATATGTCAAAAGTTTGGAAAGAAGCTAGTACAAAGGTTTGTACCTAAGGATATGTATGATAAATTAGAAAAGATTTTAAATAGCCCTAAATTTAAGCTTATTTTGGTAATACTATTCTTTTTACCAGGAGCACCTAAAGATTCACTTATTATGGTTTGTGCACTAAGTAACATAACAATAGGACACTTCATAATATTCTCTATGATAGGAAGAATACCAGCCTTAGTTGCATCTTCTTTTATGGGAGCAAACTTAGCAGAAGGAAATATTGTAGGTGTAGCGATTATTGGGGTAATAGCCTTAATAGCTTGTGCTTTAGGTGTTATATTCAGAAAAGATGTCTTTAAGTACATGGAAAAACTTTAATATTTTATTTAAATGGAGATTTATAAAAATTCGTATATAAAATTTATAATTTTATATGAGAGTTTTTACGTAACTCCATTTTTTTATTTAGAACTAGAATTTTATGATAATATGTTCAATGGAAAGGCTTCAGAGGTCTTTAATGTAAGTGCTGAGTAGAAGTTATTTTAAGAAAAAAGTCTATTTAAAGTTTTATAGTTAATTTAGAATATAAGTAAGGTAAGGGGGAGGTATTATGAGATATTCTGTAGAAGGTGTTTGCGAGAGATTTAAGAGTGAAGAGAATTTAGACTTCTTATTTTTCTGGGGACATACAAAAAATAAAAGTGACAAAATAACTAAGGCGTGTTTTAGTCAATGGTATATTTCTGATTTTACTATTGATGGAGTTTTATATAATTGTGCAGAGAAGTATATGATGGCTGAAAAGGCAAGGTTATTCAAAGATTATAAAACTTTGGAAGAAATATTAGTTACTGAAAATCAACCAGAAATAAAAGCCTTAGGAAGAAAGATTAAAAATTTCAATGAAGAGATTTGGAATAGAGAAAAATATGAAATTGTTAAGAGAGGAAATTTAGCTAAGTTTTCTCAAAATGAAGATATTAAAGAATTTTTATTAAGCACAGGAGATAAAATAATAGTTGAAGCAAGTCCATATGATTGTATTTGGGGAATAGGAATGGGAGCCAATGATGAAAATATAGAGGATCCTACAGCTTGGAAGGGAGAAAATCTCTTAGGTTTTGCTCTTATGGATGTAAGAGACTTGTTAAATAGAATTTAGGGAGATTTAGGAGAAAATAAATTTCAATATATTCTTTTATTAATATTTAAATTGTGTATTTTAAAATTATAAAAATATATTAATTTTAAAAGGGCATTTATCAAAACAACTTTTAATAAAAATTACAAATATTCAGCGAAATCTAGCAATTCTCTGAATGTTTTTGTAAATTTTGTTATTATTTTTGATAAAGCCCTTTTTGCTTTAGCCTTCAAATTTAGTTTTTTCTATTTCATTTAGAATTTTAACAATATTATTTAAATCATATTGTATTGCTAAATTTGAAAATATGTAAATATTATTATAGTTTTTTGGTATGTAATTGGGATCAAAGTTTGTAATTACAAGATCATAGTTTTCTTGTTTATGTTCATCATAAACTTCCACAATAACATCAAATTTTCTTCTTAAAAACTTTCTTAAATAATCGATAGTGGTGTTAAGAATTAAACTATCTATTCTAGATAAAATACCTATATTAAGGGAATGTTTGGACACTCCACTAAGATAATTTAAGGTTAATATTATGCAAAGTTTAAAGTAATCTGGGTCAAAGGAATATTTTACTTTATATAAAGAATTAATTTTTAATAATAAGTTATTAACAAATTTTTCTCTAGAATCACTTGTAAATTCATTTAAATAATAATTTGTAACAATTTTATTATTTGAATAAAAAACTCCCTTGAAGAAGTAACTTTTAAAGCATAAACTTAATAAATGTAGCTTTAATTCATCATTAAAATTGCTAGGTGGAGTAGTGTATAAATTGCTCATTTCGCTAGTCATTAAAGTAAAAATCTTAAAGGGAGTACTTTCGTTAATAATAGAAATTTCTTTAATAACTTTATATGGGATTATATTAAAACTTAAAATAAAGCAAAGGGTAGAGTAAGCTAAGTATGTACTAGAGGATTTATTTAATGAATCTTTTTCAAAGAAATTTTTAAGTTCTATAAAAATCTTATTATTTTCTAATATTTTTAAATTCTTTTTTGTAAATTCATCCATAAAAAAGTCTTCAACAAAAAATCTTTTTCGTATAATTAAAATTTTTAACCAAGTATATAAGGGATATTTTTCATTAATTTTTAGGGAAGTATTAAAAATTTTTTCAATTACTTCACTTATGTTGTGATTAGATGATACTACAGAAGATATATCTATTCTGTTATTCCAAAATAATAAATAATAAAAATAAGCTATTTGTAATTGAGAACCTGTAAGTTCATAGTTTTTAATAGATATATCAAATTCTTTTAGAATTAGATTACATTCTAATATTTTTCTATTTAAAGTTGCTAAACTTACATTAAAAAGATTACAAAGCTGTATTCCAGTAAAATTTTTTTGATAATTAAGAAAGAAAAACTTTAAAAGTTTATATTTAAGAGAATTTTCTATATAACAAGTTGTTAAACAGTGAAGACTTATTCCAGTATCATATTTCAAAAAAATAAAATCTTTTGAAGAAGATATTTTTACTTTTGATTTATAACATTTATCTAATAAGTCTTCAATTTTTTTTAAGTGATTTTTTAGAGTTGGTAAAGAAATATTCAATTCATTACATAAATTATTTTTATTAATTTTACCGTTATTTACATATACTTTTTTAAAAATGTTATATTGAACTTTCTCAGATGTTTCCAGTAAATCTTCTTTAAACATGTTTAAACCCTTCTATTTAAAATTTGTTTAATATATTACAAATTTTCCTAAGGTGTCAAAGTATTTTGTCAATAAAATATGTAAATATTACATTTTAAAATATAACTTAAAAGTACAAGCATTTCAACTAAAATAAAAAGATTAGCACTAGCTATATTATTATGTAACTAAAACATGAAATTTTAATAATTTACAAAGTAAATTACATAAAAGTTCAAAAAGTTTCTATTAAGTTTAAAATTAACTCTTAAATTTTAAAAAAATAAAAAAAAGTTGAGATTAAGCAATTGAAAAAATAAATTAATATTAATGTATAATTAGTTTCATTAAAATATTAAGCGAGAGAGGACTGGTTTAGATGAAAAGGTTAAAACTAGCTTCAACAATATTAGCTATGTCATGTATTGTTGGAATAAGTATTTTAAATCCAGTTAATACTTTTGCAGCTGGTTTAAATGGGTATGAGAATATTGCAACATTAAATGATGCTAAAAATGTTGTTAAATCAGATCAGAACTCATTGAATGCTACTAATCAAGAAGGTATTAACTCTGGAATTTTAGGTTTAAAATATAACAGAAATCAGGTTTTAGCTGTAAATGGAGACACAATTCAAAGTTTTGTTCCAAGAGAAGGTAAAAATGCAGGTGAAAAATTTATAGTTGTAGAGCGTAAGAAGAAATCACTTACAACAGCCCCAGTAGATATTTCAATAATTGATTCTGTAAATGATCGTACATATCCAGGAGCATTACAACTTGCTGATGAAGCATTTGTTGATAATAGACCAACATTGTTAATGGTAAAAAGAAAGCCTATTAATCTTAGTATAGATTTACCAGGATTAAAAGGTGAGAATACTGTAACAGTTGATAATCCAACTTATGGCAATGTGTCTGGTGCCATTGATGGATTAGTATCTAAGTGGAATGAAAAATATTCATCTACTCATACTTTACCAGCAAGAACTCAATATTCAGAGTCTATGGTTTATAGTAAATCACAAATAGCAAGTGCACTTAATGTAAATTCTAAGGTTCTTGAAAATTCACTTGGAATAGACTTTAATGCAGTAGCAAATAATGAGAAAAAGGTTATGGTTTTAGCATATAAGCAAATATTCTATACAGTAAGTGCAGCCTTACCAAATAATCCATCAGATCTTTTTGATGATAGTGTTACATTTAAGGAATTGCAACAAAAGGGTGTAAGTAATGAAGCGCCACCACTTATGGTTTCAAATGTGGCTTATGGAAGAACTATATATGTTAAGTTAGAAACAACATCTAATAGTAAAGATGTACAAGCTGCTTTCAAAGCTCTTATAAAAAATACTGATATAAAAAATAGTCAACAGTATAAAGATATTTATGAAAGTAGTTCATTTACAGCAGTAGTTTTAGGTGGAGATGCACAAGAACATAATAAAGTTGTAACTAAAGACTTTGATGAAATAAGAAAAGTAATTAAAGATAATGCAACTTATAGTACAAAGAATCCAGCATATCCAATATCATATACTAGTGTTTTCTTAAAAGATAACTCAGTTGCTACTGTTCATAACAAAACAGACTATATAGAGACAACTTCTACAGAATATTCTAAGGGAAAAATAAACTTAGATCATAGTGGAGCTTATGTTGCACAATTTGATGTATCATGGGATGAAGTTTCTTATGATGAAAAAGGAAATGAAGTTTTAACTCATAAAACATGGGATGGAAATTATAGAGATAAAACAGCTCATTTTTCTACTCAAATCCCTTTAAATGCTAATGCAAGAAATATAAAGATTAAAGCAAGAGAGTGTACAGGTCTTGCTTGGGAATGGTGGAGAACTGTTGTAAATGAGCATAATGTGCCATTAACAAAAGATATAAATGTTTCAATATGGGGAACTACATTATATCCTAGATCAAGTATTACTTACAATTAATCTAAAGTTAAAAACTGATTTTGGCTTATGTCAAAATCAGTTTTTATTTTATAATTGAAAGTATTATAATTGCTGAGTATTTTTTTATTTATACTATAAAGAGGTTATAGGCTTAGTTATAACTACTCTCATATAAATATTTTTATTAAAACACCTAAAAATGTCACAATAATAAATAGAAATATATATTATTAATAAGAATAATTTTAGGAGATAAATAATGGGACATTATATTGAGGTTGAAACAGGAGTAAATTTGTATGTAGAGGATCTTAATAAAGAAGGAAAGGAAACCATAGTTTTTTTGCATGGATGGCCAGGAAGTCATAAGCTTTTTGAGTATCAGTTTGACTATTTAGCACAAAATGGTTGTCGGTGTATTGGAATAGATCAGAGGGGATTTGGAAAATCTGACAGACCATTACATGGATATGATTATAATACATTAAGTGATGATCTTAGATGTGTGATTCAAGCCCTTGGTCTTAGTGATTTTACATTATTAGGGCATTCTACAGGTGGGGCAATAGCTATTAGATATATGTCTAGACATAAAGGTTTTGGAGTGAAAAAACTTTTACTATGTGCAGCTGCGGCACCAAGCCTAATTAAACGTTCTTACTTTCCATATGGTATAAGAAGAGAAGCGGTAGAAGATATAATTAAGGGAACATATAATGATAGACCTAAAATGCTAGAGAACTTTGGGAAAATTTTTTTCTATAAGAAAGTTAGTCATCCATTTTCACAATGGTTTTTGCAGTTAGGTTTTGAAGCTGCTGGGTGGTCAACAGCAGAAATTGCTAAGACTTGGCTTGGTGAAGAGCAGTTATTCCAAGATATGAGAGAAATAAATAAACCAACATTAATTATTCATGGTATTCATGATAAAGTATGTTTATTTCAATTAGCAGAACAGCAGAAAAAGCTCATAAAGCATAGCAAGCTTAAAAGATTTGAGAATAGTGGACATGGATTATTCTATGATGAAAGAGATAAATTTAATAGAGAAGTTTTGTGCTTTGTTAATTTAAATAAATAATATTATATAAGTAGATTTTAATTAAATAATAGGATAAATAATAGAATATAATAAAATTACTACTTTTTATCCTATTATAATTTAAAATTTTATTTTATTAAAAAATATTTGATTTTTTTGTGATTTAGTATAAAATATAAAATAACTTTAATAATTTGTAAAATAATATTAAAAATTAATCTTTATAAAATAATATTGTTAGAAGTTAAAGTAAATAATTTATGAAAAATTTAAAATTTAATAGTTAATAATAAATTTTATTATAAATAAATCAGTAAACGTTTAAAAGAAAAGTTTTTTAAAAACTAAGGAGGAAAATTTATGCAAGTTTTAATTGGGGCAGGGCTTTTATTAATAGTTTTAGGATTGTTTACCTTATTTAGTTATAAGGCGCCATATGGAATGAAGGCTATGGGAGCGTTGGCAGGAGCAGCTTGTGCAAGCTTTTTAGTTGAGGCATTTCACTCATCATTCTTTGGAAATGTTCTAAATATAGAATTTTTAAAGAAGGTTGGAGATGCTAATGGAAGCTTGGGAGGAGTTGCAGCAGCAATTCTTGTACCTTTAGCTTTAGGAGTTTCACCAGTTTATTCAGTTTTAATAGGACTATCATGTTCAGGATTAGGAATATTACCAGGATTTATAGCAGGTTATTTAATGTCATTTGTGGTTAAATTCTTAGAAGAAAAATTACCAAGTGGTTTAGATTTAATTGTAATAATAGTTGTGGCTACGCCTCTTACAAGAATAATAGGTGATTTTACAGCACCAGTAGTTGATTCTACTTTATTAAAAATAGGACAGGTTTTAATAGCTTCAGCAAACTCTAATCCAATAACAATGGGAATAATACTTGGAGGAATTATAACTGTAGTTGCTACGGCACCTTTAAGTTCAATGGCTTTAACAGCTATGCTTGGACTAACAGGAGCACCAATGGCAATAGGAGCATTATCAGTTTTTGGCTCATCTTTCTTAAATTTTGTTTTATTCCAAAAAATGAAGTTTGGAAGCAAAAAAGATACAATATCAGTTGCCATAGAACCATTAACGCAGGCGGATATAATAACAGCTAACCCTATTCCTATTTATGTAACTAATTTTATTGGTGGCGCTTTATGTGGGATTATAATAGTTTTAATGGGACTTACTAATATGTCTCCAGGGACAGCTACCCCTATTGCTGGTTTTGCTGTAATGTTTGCATATAACCCAGCATTTAAGGTATTAATGGCTTCTCTAGCTTGTGTAGTTGTAAGTGCAGGTAGTGGATACTTAGGATATTTATTATTTAAAAACTACAAAATACATACAGTAGATGAGATACGTGGAAATGATTTAGAATTGGAATAATTAAATTATAAAATTAGAGGATGTATCAAAATAACTTTTTATATTTTGGATATATTCTCTTTTTTTATTTAAGCTTTAAATTACCAAAAAACTAGATTATAAAATTAGAAAATAGTTGATATGGTTTATTCTGTGATGAAAAAGATAAGTTTAATAGAGAAGTTTTATGCTTTGCTAATTATAATAAATAATATAATAATTTTAGATTTTTAATAGGATAAAGTATTTAATATTAAAATGTTATAATATTTTATCCTATTATAGCAATATTTTATTTTTATAATAAATGAATCTTTTTATATATACTTAATAATTTTTAGTTGTATAATAAGAATAAATATTAGACTTATCTTGAATATTACTAACTAATAAATGTGGTTGGCATGTATTAGGTTCATATGAATTAAAAAAGTTTTTATGAAGCCGAGTTTAATAAAATTTTTATTGGAGGGATTAAAATGAAATTAGCTGAGGCATTGATTTTAAGAGCAGATTTACAAAAAGAATTAATGAGTTTAAAAAATAGAATAAATCAAAACTTATTAGTTCAAGAAGGTGAGAAACCCTCTGAGAACCCATATACACTATATGATGAGATATTGTTGAAAGTAAGTGAACTAGAGGGGTTAATTTTAAAGATTAATAAAACCAATAGTAATTACATAACTAGTAATAATGAAAGTATTTCTGATTTAATTGTAAAAAGAGATATGCTTGGAAAGAAGATAAGCATATTAAAAGAAATAGCTGAAGAAGCTACAGTAAAAGTAAATAGATATTCTCAAACTGAAATAAAAATATTTTCTGCAATGAAGGTAGATCAATTGCAGAGAGAAATAAATAAATATTCTAAGGAATACAGGGAACTTGATACTAAACTACAAGGTCTAAATTGGACAATAGATTTAATGGATTAGATATTTAAATGTTGGTAGCTTTTATTAATGAGGTCATAAATCCTAACCTAGGAGAAAAGGTAATTATGTTACATATGTATCTAGGAGCAGATACTTATTTTATAATTTATGCTCAAACAAGTTACATGGGTACTATTTAAGAGTTACAATTTACAACCATATGACTATTAATAATAAGTGAGGATGGGGTAAGGGGATACAATTTAAAGAAAATAGAGCTATGATATTTTAAAGAAATTATAGCTCTATTTTTTTATTATTAATTTTATTTGTTCTAAATTAAAGTAAATAAAAACTAATTAAATTTAATACAGATCTATTTTTTATAATTCTATTCTCATTTTTTATAACTCTATTGTGAAAATTCACTTCTAATATTGTTATGGTTTACCAATAATATCCTGAGTTTAAGCATAAAAATGCTTTTAAAAGAAATTTTATCTTTATTTAAGGTAAATATTTAATACGTAAAAATTTTAGTAATAGTTTAATACTACTATACTTTTACATAAACCTTTTAAAAGTAATTAATTATAAGATTTCTTTAAAGATATTTTCCAATAAAATCAAAAAAATATAAATTATAATAAATTATTAAAGATAATAATAAATAAAAAACTAAATTTCAATATAGTTCACAGAAATAATATTTATGCACTAATAAATAATAAAGAGTAAATTTTAACTAAAAAACTTAAAGAAATAAAAATTGATTTTTTATCTGTTTATTAATAATATAATTAATTTCAAAAAATACTGAGAAAACATTAAAAAATAATAGTGTTTTTGGTTGATATATCAAATAATATAGGTTTTTATAAAAAATATGGTTAATACTTAATGTTAAAAATATTTTAATTAAAGGTAATTTAGTAAAATAATTTAGTAAAATTATAGTTTTTTTACTAAATATTCAAATTTTGTACATTAACATTTTCACAAAAAATGATATTATAATGTCAGAAAACGTTTCCTAAGGAAACTTTATACTTAAAATATGAAATATGAGGGGGATTTTTAAGATGAGTGAGAGAAAAAGGTCGCTTAGTTCAGGGGCTTTAATGCTTATGACATTTACAGCGGTATTTTCATTCGGAAACATAATTGATAGTAGTGTAAACATTGGACTAGCTACAATACCATCATACATATTTGGTACAGTATTTTACTTTTTACCATTTGCTTTAATGATTGGTGAGTTTGCTTCAGCTAGTTCAGATTCTGAATCAGGTATAAATAGTTGGATAAAGAAATCTTTAGGGGCAAGATGGGCCTTCTTAGGATCATGGTCTTATTTCTTTGTTAACTTGTTCTTCTTTACTTCACTATTACCTAAAATATTAATTTATGCATCTTATACCTTTGTTGGTAGAAATGTATTTGATGGAAAAACAGTATTAATTTCTATTATATCAATAGTATTATTCTGGGCAGTAACTATAATTTCTACTAAGGGTGTATCTTGGATTTCAAAAATAACAAGTATATCTGGTGTAGCTAGAATAATTTTAGGTTTAGGATTCATAGTATTATCTTTTGGAGTTATTTTATTCTTAGGAAAAGCTCCAGCTCAAGAATTTACAGCAGAAACTATTATGCCTAAGTTTAACTGGTCATATTTCATGGTTTTAGCTTGGATTTTACAAGCAGTAGGTGGTGCTGAAAGTATAGGTGTATATATTAAAGACGTAAAGGGTGGAAATAAAACATTCATAAGAACAATGGTAATTTCAACTGCTATAGTTGGTGGTTTATATGCACTTGGAGCTGTTTCAGTAGGTTTAGTTGTACCTTCAGAAGTATTACAAGGTAATTTCTCAAATGGTTTATTTGATGCCTTTGCAATATTAGGTGCAAACTATGGAGTAGGTAACATAATAACTAACATAGTTGGATTCATAATGATGCTTGCTTCTTTAGGTTCATTAGTTTTATGGACTGCAGCTCCTGTTAAAGTATTATTCTCTGAAATTCCTGAAGGAATCTTTGGTAAATGGATTGCTAAAACAGATAAAAAAGGAACTCCTGTAAATGCTTTATATGTACAAGCTGTAATAGTAACAGTATTACTATTAGTACCAGCTTTAGGAATAGGTTCAGTTGATAGCTTACTTGAAATGTTAATAAACATGACTGCTTCCACTTCATTAATTCCAGTATTATTCTTCTTAGTTGGATACATTGTATTAAGAGCTAAGAAAGATGATATGGAAAGATCATTCAAGGTTGGATCTAAAAACTTTGGAATAGCAATTGGGGTATTATTACTTGCTTTATTCGTATTCGTATTTGTAATATCTTCAATTCCAGCTCCACAAGACTTTGCAGCTTACTTTAATGGAACATTAGCAGAAGGTGCAACAAATCCTGTATTCGTACTTTTATACAATGTATTGGGATTAGTATTCTTCTTAGGTTTTGCTGAAATCTGCTGGAGAAAATATGAAAAGAAAGTTGGAAAAGCTGTAGCTAATGAATGGGACGAAGAAGAGGTTTCAGAAATAGCTTAATTACAGTAATCACAGGGCTTTAAAAGATATCAATTAAGGAATAAGCTATAAAAATATAGCTTATTCCTATAACTATAAACTTATTTAGAAATACACAATTTACTTTATAGATTAATAAGAGAAAAAAATGATTAACTTGGTAAAATGGAGGGATTATTTTGAAAAATTATGGACCAATAAGTTCTAAAATAACAAAAATGCTTCATGGAGCAGACTACAATCCAGAACAATGGATTGATATGCCTAACATATGGGGAGAAGATGTTAGATTAATGAAGCTTTCTCATACAAATGTTGTAGCTGTAGGTATATTCTCATGGACAATGTTAGAGCCAGAGGAAGGTAAGTTTAACTTTGAATGGTTAGATGAAATCATGGATTTAATGCATAAGAATGGAAACCACGTAATACTTGCTACACCAAGTGGAGCTAAACCAATATGGATGGCTCACAAGTATCCAGAAACTTTAAGAGTTGCTCCAAACAGAGTAAGAAACTTATATGGAGAGCGTCATAACCATTGCTACACATCTCCTATATATAGAGAGAAAATTGCTATAATAGACAGATTATTAGCAGAAAGATATAAAGATCATCCAGCTTTAATTTTATGGCACATTTCAAATGAGTTTGAAGGTCAATGTTATTGTCCTTTATGTGAACAAGCTTTTAGAGATTTCTTAAGAGAGAAATATGATAATGATATAAATAAATTAAATAAAGCTTGGTGGACTAAGTTCTGGAGCCATACATATGCTTCCTTTGATGAAATAGAGGCACCAGCTCCTCATGGAGAACCAGCTCTTCATGGATTAAACTTAGATTGGATGAGATTTGTTACTCACCAAACTTTAGATTATTACAAGCATGAAAGAAGCATATTAAAGGAAATCACACCAGATATTCCTGTAACTACTAACTTCCATGACTATATTTCATTATTTAGAGGAATAGATTACTGGAAATTTGCTCCTTACTTAGATGTTGTATCATGGGATAACTATCCTTACTGGCATGGTGAAAGAACAGATGACCATGAAGGTAGTAGAATTGGATTTGTTCATGACTTAAATAGAGCTATTTTAAATGGTAAGCCATTTATGATGATGGAAAGTTCACCAAGTTCAACAAACTGGCAACCAGTTGCAAAACTTAGACGTCCAGGAATGCACGTTTTATCTTCTCTTCAAGCTGTAGCTCATGGTTCAGATACAGTTCAATATTTCCAATGGAGAAAAAGTAGAGGATCATCAGAAAAATTCCATGGAGCTGTTGTTGATCACTGTGGACATGAAAATACAAGAGTATTTAGAGATGTAACTAAGGTTGGAGAAATTCTATCAAAACTTGATGACGTAATAGGAACTTCTGTAGAACCACAAGTAGCTGTTATTTACGATTGGGAAAATTACTGGGCAATAAATGATGCTCAAGGTCCTAGAATAGAGCAAAAGGATTACTTTGAAACTTGTCAAAAGCACTATAAAGCTTTCTGGGATATGTCAATTCCAACAGATGTTATAAACATGGATTGTGATTTCTCAAAATATAAGGTGGTTGTAGCACCAATGCTTTATATGGTAAGACCAGGTGTTGGAGAAAGATTAGAGGAATTCGTAAATAATGGAGGAACTTTAGTAACAACTTACTGGAGTGGTATTGTTGATGAGAATGATCTTTGCTTCTTAGGAGGATTCCCTGGTCCATTAAAGAAAGTTACAGGAATCTGGGCTGAAGAGCTAGATGCACTTTATGATGAAGATGTAAACTATGTTTCTATTGAAGAGGGAAATAGCTTAGGAATGAAAGGTGAATATGAAGCTAGAATATTCTGTGACTTAATTCACTCAGAAGGAGCTGAAGTTCTTGCAACATATAAAACAGACTTCTACAAAGGAATGCCAGCTTTAACTTGTAACAACTTTGGAGAGGGACAAGCTTACTATATAGCATTTAGAAATAATGATGAGTTCTTATCAGATTTCTACTCAAGCTTAGCTAAGAAGTTAACTTTAAAGAGAGCTATAGAAATTGACTTACCAAAGGGAATTAATGCTCAAGTTCGTATGGATGAAAAGAATGAGTTTGTATTCTTTATGAACTTCTCATCAGAGGAAAAAACAATAGACATTAAGGATCTTGATTTAACAGATATGTTAACTGGTGAAAAGGTAACTAAGGAAATGGAAATAGAACCTTATGGAGTTAGAATAGTTAGAAGATAATTGAAGTATTATTAACTTATAGTTAGTTTAATAGGTTAATAAGATAAAAAGTAATGCTGAATACTTTTAGTCAAAATTGAATTTTTTATATGAGACAGGCAAGTGAAAACTTGCCTGTTTTTATTTTATAAATAGTTTTTTTAGCAGAGATTAAACTAAAGAATTATAGATTTTTATTATTTATAAGACAAGAATTTATAGAAAAAGCAATAAGATTTTAAAATATTTTTATTGAATTTAAAGCTAATTTTGATAGAAAAACATCATAACATTAAATTTTTTTTAAAATATTATTCATTGATTATACATAATATATTCAATAAAAAGTAATTATTAATATTTATTGCAATATATGGATTTTACAAAATTTGCTTGATTAACCGGTTTATTAGATAGTATTTTTTCTGAATAAAAATAAAAAATTATATACAATAGTTTCCAAATTATGGTTTGAAATCGTTTTGTTAGGGGTGTATAACATAGGTGTGGGAAGGACAACGACCTACAAAATCCTAAAAGTTAAAAGGAGGAAGGGTATATTATGAGAGATGACAGAGCATTAAACGTTACTTCTGAAATAGGAAGATTAAAAACAGTTCTACTACATAGACCTGGAGAAGAAATTGAAAACTTAACACCGGATCTATTAGATAGACTACTATTTGATGATATTCCATACTTAAAAGTTGCAAGAGAAGAACATGATGCTTTTGCACAAACTTTAAGAGAAGCAGGAGTAGAAGTGCTTTATTTAGAAGTTCTTGCTGCTGAGGCAATAGGAACTAGTGATGAGGTTAAACAACAATTTATAAGTGAATTTATTGATGAGGCTGGAGTCGAAAGCGAAAGATTAAAAGAGGCATTAATTCAATACTTCAACTCATTTAGTGATAATAAAGCAATGGTTGATAAGATGATGGCTGGGGTAAGAAAGGAAGAACTTAAAGATTACCACAGAGAATCATTATATGACCAAGTAAATAATATATATCCATTTGTATGTGATCCAATGCCAAATCTTTATTTTACAAGAGATCCATTTGCAACAATTGGACATGGTATTACATTAAACCACATGAGAACAGATACAAGAAATAGAGAAACAATATTTGCTAAATACATATTTAGACATCATCCAAGATTTGAAGGAAAGGATATTCCATTCTGGTTCAATAGAGATGATAAAACTTCTCTTGAAGGTGGAGATGAATTAATACTTTCAAAAGAAATTTTAGCAGTTGGTATATCACAAAGAACTGATTCAAAATCAGTTGAAAAATTAGCTAGAAAGTTACTTTACTATCCAGATACAAGTTTTAAAACTGTATTAGCATTTAAAATACCAGTATCAAGAGCATTTATGCATTTAGATACAGTATTTACTCAAGTTGATTATGATAAGTTTACAGTTCACCCTGGCATAGTAGGACCTTTAGAAGTTTATGCCATAACTAAAGATCCGGAAAATGATGGACAACTAATTGCAGTTGAAGAATGTGATACTTTAGAAAATATACTAAAGAAATACTTAAAGAGAGATATTGAGTTAATAAAATGTGGTGGCGGAGATGAAATAATAGCTGCTAGAGAACAATGGAATGATGGTTCAAATACACTTGCTATTGCTCCAGGAGAGGTTGTAGTTTATTCAAGAAACTATGTAACTAATGAAATATTAGAGAAGAAAGGAATTAAGTTACATGTTATACCTTCATCTGAATTATCAAGAGGTAGAGGGGGCCCTAGATGTATGTCAATGCCTCTAATAAGAGAAGATTTATAAAATAATATTTAATTAGCAATTTACTATTAGAAATTTAAAAAAAGTTAATATTCTCATACCTACAAAAGAATGTATATAAGAATATTTAATATTAGGAGGAATTGAAAATGGCAGTTAACTTAAAAGGAAGAAGCTTTTTAACATTAAAAGACTTTACACCAGCAGAAATCAGATATTTATTAGATCTTTCTCATGATTTAAAAGCTAAAAAAAGAGCTGGAATATTAGGAGATAGCTTAAAAGGTAAAAATGTAGTTTTACTATTTGAAAAAACTTCAACTAGAACAAGATGTGCTTTTGAATGTGGAGCTGCTGAAGAAGGTGCTCATGTAACATTCTTAACTAACTCACAAATGGGTAAAAAAGAATCAATAGAAGATACTGCTAAGGTTCTTGGAAGAATGTATGATGGTATTGAATTTAGAGGATTCAAACAATCAACTGTTGAAGAATTAGCTAAACATGCAGGTGTTCCAGTATGGAATGGATTAACTGATGCTGACCATCCAACTCAAATATTAGCAGACTTCTTAACAATAGAAGAACATGCACATAAACCATTAAGTGAAATCAAATTAGTATTTACTGGTGATACAAGAAATAACATGAGTTATGCATTAATGTATGGTGCAGCTAAAATGGGAATGCACTTTGTAGCTCTTGGACCAGATAGCTTAAAACCAGATGAAGATATTCTTAAAGAAATGCAAGAATATTCAAAAGAAACTGGTGCAACTATAGAATTCTGTTCAAACGTTGATGAAGCAGTTAAGGATGCAGATGTTATCTACACTGATATATGGGTATCAATGGGTGAAGATGAAAGCTTATATCCAGAAAGAGTTAAACTATTAACTCCATACAAAGTTACTAGAGAAATGATGAATAAAACAGGAAATAAAAATACTTTATTCATGCACTGCCTACCATCATTCCATGATGAAGATACAGAAGTATGTAAAGATATGATGGATAGATTAGGTCTTGATATAAGAGAAGTTGAAGATGAAGTATTTAGAAGTAAAAATTCAGTTGTATTTGATGAAGCTGAAAACAGAATGCATACAATCAAAGCAGTAATGGTAGCAACTGCTGGAAGATAATAAATTTTCTTAAGGGGCTGTATTTATAATATTATCTAAGGAATAATTAGCATTTAAATTATTTAATTTTAATAACTGAATTTTCCTTTCATTGTATTATAAATGCTGCCCTGTTTTTAATAATATGAAAGTGGGTGAAGTTATATGGCAGAGCAACATAATGAACCAAAAAAATTAGGATTTGCTCAATTAGCAGCCTTAATAGTTGGTTCTATGATTGGTGGCGGAGCTTTCAACCTTCCATCAGATATGGCAAGGGGAGCTGGTACTGGAGCGGTTATAATAGGATGGATTATAACAGGTATTGGTATGATAGCTTTAGCATTTGTTTATCAATCATTAGCTAACAGAAAGCCTGAATTAACAGGTGGTGTTTATAGTTATGCGAAAGCAGGGTTTGGAGAATACATAGGATTTAATTCAGCTTGGGGATATTGGTTAAGTGCATGGATAGGAAATGTATCTTATTCAGTACTTCTATTTGGAGCAGTAGGTTACTTCCTACCTATGTTTGGGGCAGGAAATAACGTAGCATCTATTATTGGTGCATCAGTATTACTTTGGGCATTTACATTACTAATATTAAATGGGGTAAGTGGAGCAGCACTTATAAATCTTATAACTACTATAGCTAAGTTGGTTCCAATATTCTTATTTATAGTTATCTCATTATTTATGTTTAATTTTGATAAATTTACTTTCCAATTTTGGGGTACAAGTGATTTAGGCGGAATTGTAACACAGGTAAAGAGTACTATGCTAGTAACATTATGGTGCTTCATAGGAATTGAAGGAGCTGTAGTTGTTTCAGGAAGAGCTAAGAAACAAAGTGATGTAGGTAAGGCAACAGTACTTGGTCTTATAGGAACATTAATAATATATATGTTAATAACATTAATGGCACTTGGAGTTATGGACAGAGTTAAACTTTCAGGTCTTGAAAACCCATCAATGGCATATGTTCTTGAATTTGCAGTTGGTAAATGGGGAGCAGTTCTTATAAATTTAGGTTTAATAATTTCATTATTTGGATCACTTCTTGGATGGGCATTACTTGCAGCAGAAATTCCTTATGTAGCAGCGAAGGATGGGGTATTACCTAAAGTCTTTGCTAAATTAAATAAAAAAGGAACACCAAGTGGTTCATTAATAATAACTAATTTATTAGTACAAGCGTTTTTAATATTAACTTTAGTAGCAAGCAGTACTTATCAAGCTTTATACTCTGTAGCTAGTACAGCTATATTAGTACCATACCTTTTAAGTGCTATGTATGGATTTAAATTAGCATTAACAGGTGAAACTTACGATAAAAATCCTACAGGAAGAACTAGGGATAAAATTTTTGGCGGAATAGCAACCGTTTACGCTATATGGCTATGCTATGCAGCTGGACTTAAATATTTATTATTATGTTTCATATTATATGCAGTTGGAATTATATTCTTCTACATTGGTAAGAAACAGAATAATAAAGATGCAGAAGTATTTGTAGGAAAAGAAAAAGTATTAGCAATAATTGTTTTAGTTATAGCAATTATAGCAATAGTAATGTTATTTAACGGAACAATAACTATTTAGATTAAAAATAAAATGTAAACTTAAATATTAAAATTAGAAAGATGAAGGAGGAAAAGACGATGAAAATTGTTTTAGCATTAGGCGGAAACGCATTACAAAAGGATTCAAAGGATAAAAGCGCAGAAGGTCAATTAGAAACATGTAGACAAACAGCTATTTCAGTAGCTGATTTAATAGAAGATGGACATGAGGTATCAATAGTTCATGGAAATGGTCCTCAAGTTGGGCAAATATTAGCTAGTATTGAATTAGCTCATCAAGTTGATAATGGAAATCCATTATTCCCATTTGATGTAGTTGGTGCTTTTTCAGAAGGTTATATCGGTTATCATCTTCAAAACACAATTAGAGAGGAACTATTAAAAAGAGGAATTGAAAAATCAGTAGATACAATTACAACTCAAGTAATCGTTGACAAAAATGATCCTGGTTTTAAAAATCCAACTAAACCAATAGGTTCTTTCTATACAAAAGAGGAAGCAGAAAAGTTAGAAAAAGATAAAGGATATACTATGAAAGAAGATGCTGGTAGGGGATACAGAAGAGTAGTAGCTTCACCAAAGCCAGTAGATATCGTAGAAAAAGAAGCTATAAAAACTATGGTAGATAGTGGCTTTATTGTAATAGCTTGCGGAGGCGGTGGAATCCCTGTAGTAGAGGATGGAGATAGATTAGAAGGAGTTCCAGCAGTTATAGATAAGGACTTTGCTGCTGAAAAATTAGCTGAAATATTAGATGCAGATGCATTATTAATCTTAACAGCAGTTGATAGAGTTTGTGTAAACTTCAACAAGCCAGATCAAAAGGCTTTAAAAGAAATCAATTTAGAAGAAGTAGATAAATATATAGAAGAAGGTCAATTTGCACCAGGAAGTATGCTTCCAAAGGTTGAAGCTTGTAAGAAGTTTGTACTAAGCGGAGACAAAAAAGTAGCTATCATTGCATCTTTAACTAATGCTAAAGCTGCTTTAAGAGGAGAATCAGGAACAAAAATAGTTAAATAGAATTGCCCATATATATTAATTTCATTGTTTATATAGCATACATACAGGGTTAAAGGGTAGCAAAGGAGATATTATGAGTAATTTAGAGAAATCTTTAAGACAGAAAGTAATATTAGATATAATAGAGAGCAAATGTATCGGTAAACAAGAAGAATTAATAATTGAGTTAAAAGAATGCGGAATAAATGTAACTCAAGCTACTTTATCAAGAGATCTTCATGAAATGAATATAATTAGAAAAAGTTTTGAAAATCATGAGCATAGATATATAGTTACAAAGGAAGATAGTTTTATAAAAAAGTTTAAAAATATATTCAAGAGTTCTGTAATAAGTATATCTATGCAAGAATATTTTATATCAGTTAACACCTTAGATGGTATGGCTAGTTTGATTGGAGAGTTTATAGACAGGCTTAGTGATGGAAGAATAGCTGGAACAGTAGCTAAAAAAAATCATATTCTAGTTTTGTGTAGAAGTGTTAATGCTACACAACAGATATTCAAAGAGTTAGATTACTTAAGAGTGTAATTAAATGCAATTAACTCTATAAAGAGTTAATAATAAATATTAATAGCTTAAATGTTGCATTGTATAATTAATTATTATACAAAAAATTCATAGACTAAAATATTTTATATTTTTTACACTTTAACAGTGGTAATGAATACAAATATATTTTAGTTTATAAAAAGTCTTAAACAATTACCTAAAAAATACCTTTTTAATATTACGGTGAAGAGTGTAATTTACTGAGTTGCCAATAAAGTACATTGAATTACCGTAATATTTTTTTGTGTGATTAACTGGAATAATAATACATTTAATTTGAGTTATTAATGTATTAAAAAAATAACTACAAAAAATGAAAAATAATAGGATTATTTAGAAATGACATATAAAAAATTACAAATTTTATGTTATACTTAAAAAAGTTACTAAATTAATAACAAATGGTGAATGATTTTTAAATGTGTAAGGTTATTTTAAATTATGTATATAAGAAAACTTTAACTTAAATAAGTAAAGTTTTATTTATATAAATATTATTTAAGATATAGGAGGCATTTAAACATGAATGAAAACTTAAAAAGGGGAAAACTAACGAAACTAAAGTTAGTTGAAAGATGGTCGGCTATTTTTACTTTAGCAGCATTTATTTCATTGAATAGCTCATTTAAAGTATTTGCAGCTGATAAAAAAGTAGAAAATAGTAATAATGGACAGATTACTAGAGAAATTAATGCTGATCAGATTTCTAAAACAGAATTAAATAATGAGGTAGCTACAGACAATAATAGACCATTAGGACCTAGTATTGCTCCATCAAGAGCAAGAAACAACAAGATTTATACATTCGATGAACTTAATAGAATGAATTATAGTGATCTAGTTGAATTAATAAAAACAATAAGTTATGAAAACGTACCAGATTTATTTAATTTTAATGATGGTTCATATACCTTCTTTAGTAATAGAGATCGTGTACAAGCTATAATATATGGTCTAGAGGATAGTGGAAGAACTTATACAGCAGATGATGATAAGGGAATTCCAACTTTAGTTGAATTTTTAAGAGCTGGATATTATTTAGGATTTTATAATAAACAATTATCATACCTAAATACACCACAGTTAAAAAATGAGTGTTTACCAGCTATGAAAGCGATTCAATATAATAGTAATTTTAGATTAGGAACAAAAGAGCAAGATGGAGTTATTGAGGCTTTAGGAAGACTTATAGGGAATACTTCAGCAGATCCAGAAGTTATCAATAATTGCATATATGTTTTAAGTGATTTTAAAGATAACATAGATCAATATGGTTCTAACTATAGCAAGGGAAATGCAGTATTCAACCTTATGAAAGGTATTGATTATTATACTAATTCAGTAATATACAATACTAAGGGATATGATGCTAAAAACACTGAGTTCTATAATAGAATAGATCCATATATGGAAAGATTAGAAAGTTTATGTACAATAGGTGATAAGTTAAATAATGATAATTCTTGGCTTGTGAACAATGCCTTATATTACACAGGTAGAATGGGTAAGTTTAGAAAAGACCCATCAATATCTCAAGAAGCTTTAGAAAGAGCTATGAAGGAGTATCCTTATTTATCATATCAATATATTGAAGCTGCCAATGATTTAGATCTAAATTTTGGTGGTAAAGATTCATCAGGAAATGATATAGATTTCAATAAGATAAAAGCAGATGCAAGGGAAAAATATCTTCCAAAAACATACACTTTTGATGATGGCAAATTTGTAGTAAAAGCTGGTGATAAAGTAACAGAAGAGAAAATAAAAAGATTATACTGGGCTTCAAAGGAAGTTAAGGCTCAATTCATGAGAGTAGTTCAAAATGATAAGGCTTTAGAAGAGGGGAATCCAGATGATGTTTTAACTGTTGTTATTTATAACTCACCAGAAGAGTATAAATTAAATCGTATAATAAATGGATTTAGCACTGATAATGGTGGTATATATATTGAAAACATAGGAACTTTCTTTACTTATGAAAGAACACCAGAGGAAAGTATATATACATTAGAAGAATTATTCCGTCATGAATTTACTCACTATCTTCAAGGTAGATATGTAGTTCCAGGAATGTGGGGACAGGGAGAATTCTATCAAGAGGGAGTTTTAACTTGGTATGAAGAAGGAACAGCAGAGTTCTTTGCAGGTTCAACTAGAACTGATGGAATAAAACCAAGAAAATCAGTTACACAAGGATTAGCTTACGATAGAAATAATAGAATGTCTTTATATGGTGTATTACATGCTAAATATGGCTCATGGGATTTCTATAATTATGGATTTGCTCTATCAAACTACATGTACAACAATAACATGGGAATGTTTAATAAGATGACAAATTACATAAAGAATAATGATATATCTGGTTATAAAGATTATATTGCATCAATAAGTAGTGATTACGGATTAAATGATAAATATCAAGACTATATGGATTCTTTATTAAACAATATTGACAACTTAGATGTTCCTTTAGTTTCAGATGAATATGTAAATGGACATGAAGCTAAGGATATAAATGAAATAACTAATGATATAAAAGAAGTTTCAAATATAAAAGATCTTTCTAGTAATGTTGAAAAGTCTCAATTCTTTACTACTTACGATATGAGAGGAACATATGTAGGGGTAAGAAGTCAAGGGGAAGAAAATGACTGGAAAGATATGAATTCTAAGTTAAATGATATATTAAAAGAATTATCTAAAAAGAGCTGGAATGGGTATAAAACAGTTACTGCATACTTTGTAAACCATAAAGTAGATGAAAATGGTAACTATGTTTACGATGTTGTATTCCATGGAATGAATACAGATACAAATACTGATGTTCATGTTAATAAAGAGCCTAAGGCTGTTATAAAATCTGATTCTTCAGTAATAGTTGAAGAAGAAATAAACTTTGATGGAACAGAGTCAAAAGATGAAGATGGTGAAATCAAAGCTTATGAATGGGACTTTGGAGATGGAGAAAAATCTAATGAGGCTAAATCCACTCATAAGTATAATAAAACTGGAGAATATGAAGTAAAATTAACAGTTACAGATAATAACGGTGGAATAAATACTGAAAGTAAAAAGATAAAAGTAGTAGAAGATAAACCTGTTGAAGTTATAAATGAAAGCGAGCCTAACAATGATTTTGAAAAGGCTAACCAAATAGCTAAATCTAATATGTTAGTTAAGGGTACTTTATCAGAAGAGGATTATTCAGATAAATATTATTTTGATGTAGCTAAAAGAGGCAATGTTAGAATCACTCTTAATAATTTAAATTCAGTAGGAATAACTTGGACACTTTATCAAGAGGGAGACCTAAACAATTATGTTTTATATGCAACTAGAAATGATGGAACAGAATTAAAGGGTGAAAAGACTTTAGAACCTGGAAGATACTATTTAAGTGTATATACTTATGATAATCAATCAGGAGCTTACACAGTAAATGTAAAAGGAAACCTTAAAAATGAAGTTAAAGAAACAGAAAAGGATGCTATAAAAGAAGTTGAAAATAACAATGATTTTGATAAAGCTATGAAGGTAGATAGTAATAGCAAAATACTTGGAACATTAAGTAATCATGATCTTAAGGATATTTATAGCATAGACATACAAAATCCAAGTGACTTAAACATAGTGGTTGAAAACTCAGACAATATAAAAATGAACTGGTTATTATATTCAGCTGATGATTTAAGCAATTATGTAGATTACGCTAATGAAGATGGAAATAAATTAAGTAACACTTGTAAGTTAAATCCAGGTAAATATTACTTATGTGTTTATCAATTTGAAAACTCAGGCACTGGAAATTACACAGTGAACTTACAAAATAAATAAAAAAATACTTAAAATAGTATAAATAGAGGCTGTATCAAAGCTCAAATATAGAATTTATAAAACTATTGTTTATAATTTCTATGTTTAAGAGGGATGGTACAGCCTTAAATTTTATTTAAAATAAGTTTTATGTATTTTTATGAAGATTAATTAGTAGCTTCTTCTAAAACAGATGTACAATGAGGACATCTAGTAGCTTTTATGTCTATTTTAGTATAGCAATAAGGACAATCTTTTTCTGTAGCTTCAACTTTAACTTCTTCTTTTTTCATAGTGAAGTTTTTAAGCTTATTTATTTGTTTTATCACTATAAATATAGAAAATGCTATTATTAAGAAGTTAATTAAGTTATTTAAAAATAGTCCGTAATTTATAGTAGCAGCACCAGCAGCTTGAGCTTCTTGTAATGAGTTAAATTGTTGTCCACTTAAGTTTATGTATAAGTTAGAAAAATCAACTTTTCCAACTAAGCTACCAACTACTGGCATTATAATATCATTTACTAATGAAGTTACAATTTTTCCGAAAGCACCACCTATAACAACACCAATAGCTAGGTCTATTACATTTCCTTTCATGGCGAACTCTTTAAATTCTTTCCACATCTTATTTCCTCCTTTTAAATTTTAATATAAGTTTATAAGAACTAATTTAATACAAATTATTTATTAATATTCCATATCTAAAAATAAAAATTTTTATTAAAATAATAAACAAATTGTAACAGATATTGGTATAGGAAGTCAATTAATAATAATTTATGTTAACTTAGTTTAAAAGAGTGATTATAGAAAGTATTAAATATAGAATTTATATTGTGTAATAATAAAAAATCTATACATAAGAGGTTTTATTTTAAGAAAGTTAATGAATTTTTAAAAATAAATTCAAAAAGGTATTGATTTTTAATATGAATTATATTAAAATTTAATAAAAATTGCTAGTTTTCAGATAGAATTACTAGGATATAAATGCATTGAAAAAGTAAAGTAGCATTTTGGAAAATTACAGAGAGGAAAATGATGGTGAGAGTTTTCTATTTAGAAGAAATGTGAAGTGCACTTTGGAGCAGAAATCCGAAATTTTTAGTAGGGTTCTCCGGGATCACCCGTTATAGTGATTAGGCATGTTAGTGCTAAATTTTGAGTGCAGGTATATCTTTTATATCTGAATTAGAGTGGAACCGCGAGTTACCTCGTCTCTATAGATTTTTATAGAGACGAGGTTTTTTTATTTTAAATTTGCTTTATATAGTTGTTTTAATGCAAATATATCCTATTATATTATTTGAAAATTAATCAATTTAAAAAATTATAGTTTATTTAAATTTTAATTAGGGGGCTAATAAAATGAATTCAGTAAAATATTTTAATTCCATAGCTAAAGAATGGAATAAAATGAGAGTAGACTATTTTAAGGATGAATTAAGAGAAATGGCAATAAACTCTGTAGATATTAGCAATAAAGTTATTGCTGATTTAGGAGCAGGTACAGGTTTTATAAGTCTTGGTATTGCAAAGAAAGCTAATATAGTTTTTTCTTTGGACTCATCTAAGAACATGCTAAAAGAATTATATAGTTCTGCCAAGGAAAATGAGATAAATAATATTTATCCCATAAAAGGAGAACTTGAGAATCTTCCACTCTTTGATGATTCCATAGATTTAATTTTTATGAATATGGCATTACACCATGTATCTAATCCTGATAAAGCTATTAAGGAAATGAATAGAGTATTAAAGCCTAATGGCAAAGTGGTCATAACTGATGTGTTAGAACACAAGGGAGAGTGGGCTAGAGAGGAAATGTTTGATACTTGGTTAGGGTTTAACTATGATCAATTAATAAATTGGTTTGAAAAAGCGGGATTTAAGAATATAAGTATAAAAAATACAGGATTAGTTGCCCGTGGAGAATCATCCTTTGGGGAAGTGATAGAACCAGGTATTTTTATGGCAATAGCTAAAAAATAGTAGTATGTGAAAAAGTTAATTTAAATATATTATTTAGAGCAATAAATAAAAGGAGATGTAGTTATGAAGAAAAATTCTTTATTAATACATGGGGGCATAAGTATAGATGAAAAAACTGGGGCAGTAAATATTCCAATATATCAAACATCCACATACAAACAAAGAGCTTTTGGGAAAAATAGTGGATATGAATATTCAAGAACAGGAAACCCAACTAGGGAATCATTAGAAAAGTTAATTGCGGATATAGAGTATGGAAAAAGAGGGTTTGCCTTTGCATCAGGTCTTGCAGCAATTACTGCAGTATTAAGTTTATTTAAAAGTGGAGATAAATTATTAATTACTAATAATCTTTACGGTGGAACATTTAGAGTAATTGATAAGATATTCTCTAACTTTGGTATAGGATATGAAATAATTGATGACTTTACAAATATTGAAGAAAAAATTGACGAGAGTGTTAAAGCTATTTATATAGAAACACCTACAAACCCTCTGTTAGATGTTATAGATATAAAAATAACATCAGATAAAGCTAAAAAGTATAATTTATTAACAATAGTAGATAACACATTTATGACTCCATATTTTCAAAATCCATTAAATCTTGGGGCAGATATAGTTATTCATTCAGCAACTAAATATCTTGGGGGGCACAGTGATTTAGTTGCTGGGCTTGTAGTTGTGAAAGATGAAGAGCTTGGAGAGAAAATACACTTTATACAAAACTCTACTGGTGGAATACTTCAACCTTTTGATAGCTTCTTACTAATAAGAGGAATCAAAACTTTATCAGTAAGAATGGATAGACATGAATTAAATGCTAATTTTATAGCTGAAAAGTTAGGTGATTTAGAGGGGATAGATAATGTATATTATCCAGGACTTAAAACTCATATTGGACATGACATACAAAAGAAACAAGCTTCAGGTTTTGGTGGAATAATCTCTTTCACTTTAAATAAGAAATATAATTATGAGAAGTTCTTTAATAGTTTAGAACTTATAACCTTTGGGGAAAGCTTAGGTGGAGTGGAGTCTTTGGCATGTCACCCAGCTTCTATGACTCATGCAGCTATGCCATTAGAACTTAGAGAACGTATAGGAATAACAGATAGGTTAATAAGAATTTCAGTTGGTATAGAAGATAAAGAGGATATTTTAGAAGATATACAACAAGCTTTAGTAAAGGCTGGTGATAAAAATGAAATATTATAATGATATAAGAGATTTAATAGGAAATACTCCAATATTAAAACTAAATAATATAAGTACCAAAGAAGGAGTAAATATTTATGCCAAAATAGAAGGTAATAGTCCAGGGGGAAGTTGTAAAGATAGAGTTGGAATATATATGTTAGAAAAAGCTGAGAAAGAAGGAAAACTTAAATCTGGAAGCACTATTATAGAGGCTACGGCTGGAAATACAGGCATTGGTATAGCTTTGGCAGCTATTAATAAGGGTTATAAAATAATATTTATAGTTCCTGATAAATTTTCTATAGAGAAGCAAAAGATAATGAAAGCTTTAGGTGCTGAAATAATAAATACTCCTAAAGAAGAGGGGATGGAAGGTGCTATAAATTTAGCAAATTCATTATTAAGTGAGATTCCTAATTCATTATCATTAAATCAATTCAAAAATGAGGCAAATCCATTAGCTCATTACGAGACTACTGGTAGAGAATTATATGATGGATTAGATGGACAAATTGATTATTTTGTTGCTGGAGCAGGAAGCGGAGGAACAATTTCTGGTGTATTAAAATTCTTAAAAGAAAATATTTTAGAAGTAAAGGGAATATTAGCTGATCCAGTAGGTTCTATTATTGGTGGTGGACAATGTGGAACTTATAAAATAGAAGGAATAGGAAACAATTTTATTCCAGAAACTATGGATATGAGCTTAGTAGATGATGTTATAAAAGTAAATGATGAGGAAGCTTTTGATGCAGTAAAATTATTAGCTAAAAAAGAAGGATTAATAGTTGGTTCATCTTCAGGAGCAGCATTTGCAGCAGCCTTAAAGTTAGCTGAGAAAATAGAGAAGGGCAATATAGTAACAATATTTCCAGATAGAGGAGATAGGTATTTTAGTACAGATCTTTTTTAATGGATATTAAAGAAAATAGAATTTTAAATTGTTTAATAAAATAAGTAAAAATATAAACGGATAATATTTATATAATAGTTTAAAGGAGATGTGTTAAGTGGTTAAAGTTGAAAGTTTTGAATTAGATCATACAAAGGTTAAGGCACCATATGTAAGAAAAGCAGGTATAAAGATTGGGCCTAAAGGAGATATAGTTTCAAAGTTTGATTTGAGATTTGTACAACCTAATAAAGAACTTTTAAGTGATAAGGGAATACATACATTAGAACATTTTTTAGCAGGTTTTATGAGAGAAAAATTAGATGATGTAATAGACATATCACCAATGGGATGCAAAACAGGTTTTTATTTAACTAGTTTTGGAGATATTGATGTTAAAGATATTATAGAAGCTTTAGAGTATTCACTATCTAAGGTTTTAGAGCAAGAAGAAATACCAGCAGCAAATGAATTACAATGTGGAAGTGCAAAGTTACATTCACTAGAGTTAGCTAAGAGTCATGCAAAACAAGTTTTAGAAAATGGAATAAGTGATAAATTTTATGTAGAGTAAACATAATATTTTTAAATTTAAAGGGCTATATTAAAACTACTAAATTGTTTTGATATAGCCTTTTATAAATGTTAGAATCTTCTATAAGTAAAAATATTAATTATTTAAGTAATTACTATTTATAATCTAAAGTTATTTATTATTATTTATGTTACATATAGTTTTTTATAATTAAGTTGAAATGTTTTAAGTTTTTTACTAAACAAATAAAAGTTATTTTGTCTTTAAGATGATAAAAGAGTAAAAATGAAAATTTTAAATTAATTGATTATGTAATACAATAAATATGTATTTTATTAGGAAGCTAAATATATTATAAGGGAAAAAGAGACTTAAGAAGGTGATTAGCATGTGGTTTAAAAAATTATATGTAGGGACTATAGATTTATTATCAGGAATTTTAGAAAAAGTAGCTAAATGCAATTTAGCATGTAAAATTTATAAAGCAGTTTTTCAATTAGGGGTTTTTCCAAAGCCAAAGAACTTTGATGAGATAGTTAGTAACCTAGTAATAGAGAAAGATATAGCTTATGAATCATCAATTTTAGAGGGGAATAAGTTAGACATATATTATCCTAAGAATCTTAATAAAAAGGCGCCAATATTAATGTGGATACATGGTGGGGGATATATAGCTAATAGTAAGGAGACTGTTAAGAATTATATGATGACCTTGGCTAATAAAGGTTTTGTTGTGTTTAACATAGATTATGCCTTAGCACCAAAGTATAAATATCCAAGTCAAATAATTCAATGTAATGAAGCTTTAAAGTATGTTTTTGAAAATGCAGAGAACTTTAATGGGGATAGGGAGAATATTTTTATTGGAGGAGATTCTGCTGGAGCTCAGATGGCTAGTCAGTTAGCTGCAATTATAAGTAATGGAGAACTATCTAAGAAAATGAATTTAAAACCAAGTATAACAAATAAGTTTTTAAAGGGAGTAATATTATTTTGTGGATTATATAATATGGACACTCTTAGAGCAACTGAGTTTCCAGGTATAAAAACTTATATGGAAGCATTAACTGGAGAAAGCAATTTTGAAAAATATAAAAGAATAGATGAGCTAGCTACTATTAAAAATATAACCACTAATTATCCAAGTACCTTTATAACTGTCGGAGATATTGATCCCTTTTTATATCAAGGAAAAGAGTTAGCATCTTCTTTAAGAGCTTTAGGAGTTAATGTGTTTTCAAGATTTTTTGAAAATAAAGGTCTTTGGCATGAATATCAATTCAAATTTTCAATTCTAGAATCAAGAGAAACCTTTAAAAGTGTAATTAAATTTTTAAACTATAATAGTAAAAGTAGTAATTGATTTTGATTTTAACATAGAATTAAAATTTACTTAGAACATGGATAAAAAGGGAGGCTTACCTTATAGCACATAGCATGCTTTAAGGTAAGCCTCTTTTTATTATATAAATACTAAAAGATAATTTTATTAAAGGTACTTTTTATATTTATTGAAGTAGGGACAGAAATTATCTTTTAAAATTTATTTTGAGGTTTTTTAAGTTCTGTATTAAATTATTGACTACCTAGAATAGCTTATAGTTACATATAGTTTAGTATATTTACTTTACCTCACGGCTAAGGATAACACTTATAGACATATATGTTAAGAGATAGCTTAGTATCTTTAGTTTCCAGAACTTTCATAAGAGGAAACCCCTCTAAGCCATATCATATATGATACAACTATTGCTAAGATACCTACTATTAAAGTTAGTATAACTCCCATGAAGAAGCTTTCCTTACCAAGTAGATATGTTCCAGGGTAGTATCCTGTAAAAGCAAAGGGAATTATAAATGTTAATAAGAATTTTATAGCACCTGGGTAAATACTTATAGGATACTTAGAAAAATCACTTAATCCATAGGCCATTTGAACATGTCTAAAGCTTGTTTTAGTCCAAAATGATATTGATGCTGTGGCAAGCTTAATTCCTGTATATATTAAAGTTCCTCCTATAACAGCAATTATAAAGCCTATAATCCAAAGGGGAGTAATATTTACACTAAGCTTTATTGCAGAATAAACAACAAGTATAATTCCAACAACAAGCTCTCCAAAGCCATCAGGTTGAAATCTTTCAGCTATTACTTGAAATAGTGGATTTAAAGGTCTTAATAAATATCTATCAAACTCTCCACGAACTATACTTCTACCAGAAAAAATCCATAAATAATCAGTAAATATGTGATCAATTCCTCTTGGAATTTGAGAAAATCCATATATAAAGATTATTTCGTAAAAACTCCATCCAGAAAGGGTGGGTATATTACTAAATATAAGAGAAATAAAAATTATAGAGGTAGCTTGAACTAGAAAAAATCCTAAAATACCGTATATAAAATCCTCTTTATATTCAAGTAATGTCTTTAGGTATTGCTTCAAAAATTGCACATATATTCTAGCGTATCTTTTCATAATTCTAACCTCCTTGAATAGTTAATTTATCAATTACTTTATTCCACATAATTTTAGATAATATCATAAGAATTACTACCCATATAAGTTGTAATCCAAGGGATTTAGCTATTTCAACGTAACTTAATTTGTTAAGATAAATCATAGCTGGAGTATATATAATTGAACTAAATGGTAAGAAGTTAAATAACTTTTGAACTATTTCAGGGAAGAATGTAAGTGGAATCATGGCTCCTGAAACAAGCATTATAATAGCTCTAGCAATTTGACTTATTCCCCATATGTTATAAAACTTAAAAGATAGTAGTCCAAAAATATAAGAGTAATAAATATTGATTAAACATCCTAAAATAATACTAATTAAAAATATAAATATTGAAGCTAAGTTAATATTTATTCCATTATATATTGCGTAAGCGCTAATTAAAATTGCACCAGGCAAAAATAGTGTTAAAAAGAAAAATATAAAATTTCCTATTCCTATAAAAATTATTCTAAGCCTATAATTTATAGGTTTAATCAGATTTGTAGAAATTGATCCATCTCTAACCTCAAAGGATATTTCTCGGCTTATATCATTACTGGTAACGATTCCGATTAAAAGTGTAATCATAACATAAGTAAGCATTTCCTTTAGGGTAAATCCATTCATAATTCCTTCTTGAGAGCTACTGTAAATAGCTATCCAAAGAAAATAAGTAACACTTATCATAATTAATTGTCCTATTAGCCCCATAAGTAGATTGGCTTTATAAGATGAAAGAGCTTTAAAAGTACCTTTAGCAAAGGAACTATAAACTCGTATTGTTTTAAAGAAATCCATAGCTACACCTCATTTCTATAGATTTTTTTAATTATATCTTCAATGCTACTTTCTCTTAATAAGAAGTCTAAAACATCAACCTTTTCCATAACCTTTGAGAGGATTTTAGAAGAGCTTATTTTATTTTTATTAAAGTTTATAATAAGCTTTCCAGATTCAATATGTTCACTTAAATCATCACTAGAGAAGGTTTCAATAGGTATATTGTTTTCTGATTTTAAAATTTCCTTAATGTTTAGCAAGGTCTTAAAATCTTTCTTACTTTGAATTTCTAAGGTTGTCATATAACCATATTTTTTCTTAATGTCATCTAAACTTCCATCATATATCTTAGTACCTTTATCTATGATGATTATTCTTTCACATAATTCTTCAATATCACTTAAATCGTGAGTAGTTAGTATGACAGTTGTTCCAAATTCTTTATTTATTTCTTTTATGGCTGTCCTTACTTTTTCTTTTACAACTACATCAAGTCCAATGGTAGGCTCGTCTAGATATAGTATTTTAGGATTATGTATCAAAGAGGCAGCTAAATCTCCTCTCATCCTTTGTCCAAGAGAAAGGGTTCTAACAGGTCTTGTCATGAATTCTTCTAAATCTAAAACCTTATTTAAGAAGTTCATGTTTTTTTCGTATACTTCATCTGGAATAGAGTAAATGTCTTTTAATATTGTAAAGGTCTCTGATAGAGCTAAGTCCCACCAAAGTTGAGTCCTTTGACCAAAAACAACGCCAATATCTTTAGCATTTTTTTCTCTTTCCTTATAAGGAACTCGTCCATTTACTAATACTTGACCAGAGGATGGGGTTAGTATTCCTGTCATCATCTTAATGGTTGTGGATTTTCCAGCACCATTAGAGCCTATATAACCTACGATTTCTCCACTGTCAATTTCAAAGGAAATATCTGATACTGCAGTTTTTAAATCAAAATCATTGGTAAAAAGTGATTTAAAGGCTCCTTTAAGTCCACTTTCTTTTTTTCGAATTTTAAATTCTTTAGTTAAATTTTCAACTTTTATCAAAAAATCACCTCCTAAAAATTTCTCAATAATTCCCTTTAGCATATTGATTAAAAGCGAAATATTTTTCTTTTGAATACGATTAACCAATGATACTTATTATATTTTAGTTCTTTTTCAATAAAATTACAATTGGAATTTAAAGATATTTAAATAGAAATACACTATGATTTAGATAGTATATATTTAAATTATATACCTGAGTAAATCGATAAGAATTGTGGTATAATAAATAAAATAATAATATCTTAATGATTAGAAAATAATAATATTACATAAAAATAATAAATCAACATGAATAGGAGGATACAGTAATGAAATTGGATAGAAAAGATATTATAGATATTTTTAATTTTAGATTTGCTACAAAGGAATTTACAGGAGAAATAATACCTAAAGAAGATATGGAGATGATTGCAGAAACAGCTAGATTATCTCCAAGTTCATTTGGATTAGAGCCTTGGAAGTTTCTTATTGTAGAAAATAAAGAATTAATTAAAGAAATTTCAGAAGTATCTTGGGGATTTCAAAGACAAGCTTCAACAACAAGTCATATTGTAATTGCTTTAACAAAGGCAGGAAGTGAAGTTAAATATGATTCAGATTATATTAGAAACCTTTGGATTAATACAAAAGGGGTTTCAGAAGAATTTTTTGAAGGAATAAAAGATGTATTAAAAAACTTCCAAGTTGGAAAGTTAGAAGCTGATGAAACAAATGAAAAATTACTTGAATGGTCAAAAAGACAAACTTATATAGCATTAGGAAATATGATGACAGCAGCTGCTATGAGAGAAATAGATTCATGTGCTATTGAGGGATTTGATAAAGAAAAGGTAGAGGAAATATTAGTTAAAAAAGGGCTTTTAGATAAAGAAAAATATGAATTAACATATTTAATAGCCTTTGGATATAGAAAAGAAGAGCCTAATAGAAAGAAATCAAGACTTCCAAAAAGTGAAGTAATTCAATGGGTAGAATAAAGTATATAATTTTCTAAATTAAAATGAGCTGTATCAATATATATTAATAAAAAATATTTTGATACATGCTCTTTTTTTATGAAATAAATTTTCAAAAACAAAAATTATAAGAATAAAAGTGAAAAAAATATGAATAAAAATGGCTTGAAACATAGGTTGTAGGCATATTTGGAAAAACTAAGAACCATAAAATAGAAAAATATTTTCAAAAAGTATTGAAATTTTGTGGGAAAAGGATTACAATAAAAACATAAAGAAAATAATTTTCAGAAAAAGGTGATAAAATGTTAGACGTGGTAAAAGGAAATTTAATAGTTTCTTGCCAAGCTTTATCAGATGAACCTTTGCATAGTTCTTTTATTATGGGAAGGATGGCAATAGCAGCTAAGCAAGGTGGAGCAGCGGCTATAAGAGCACAAGGCGTTGATGATATTAATGAAATAAAAGAAGTTACTAAGCTTCCTGTCATTGGAATAATAAAAAGAAATTACGATGATTCAGAAATTTATATAACTCCAACTATGAAGGAAGTGGACGAGCTTTTAAAAACAGATTGTGAGATGATAGCATTAGATGCTACAAAAAGAAAAAGACCTAATGGTGAAAATGTAAAGGATTTAGTTGATGCTATTCACGCAAAAGGAAGATTAGCAATGGCTGATATATCAACTTTAGAAGAGGGTATTGAGGCAGAAAAATTAGGATTTGATTGTGTATCCACAACACTTTCAGGATATACACCATATTCTAAGCAAAGTAACAGTGTTGACTTTGAACTTTTAGAAGAGTTAGTAAAAAAGGTAAAAATTCCAGTTATTTGTGAAGGAAGAATAAACACTCCAGAAGAACTAAAGAAAGCACTTGATTTAGGTGCATATTCAGCAGTGGTTGGAGGAGCTATAACAAGACCACAACAAATAACTAAGAGATTTACTGATATTTTAAAATAAATCAAATATTTAAAGGATTTTGGGAGGAGAAAAACAATGAAAGGTATTTATTCAGCATTATTAGTTTCATTTGACAAGGATGGAAACATCAATGAGAAAGGTTTAAGAGAAATAATCAGACACAATATTGATGTATGTAAAATAGACGGGCTTTATGTAGGAGGAAGTACTGGAGAAAACTTCATGCTTTCAACTGACGAAAAGAAAAGAATATTTGAAATTGCTATGGACGAAGCAAAAGGACAAGTTAAATTAATAGCTCAAGTAGGATCAGTTAATTTAAAAGAAGCTGTAGAGTTAGCTAAATTTACTACAGATTTAGGATATGATGCAATATCAGCAGTTACACCATTCTACTATAAATTCGATTTTAATGAAATAAAACATTACTATGAAACAATAATAAATTCTGTTGACAATAAACTTATAATTTACTCAATTCCTTTCTTAACAGGAGTAAATATGTCAATAGAGCAATTTGCTGAACTTTTTGAAAACGATAAGATTATCGGTGTTAAATTCACAGCAGCAGACTTCTACTTATTAGAACGTATGAGAAAAGCATTCCCAGATAAATTAATATTTGCTGGATTCGATGAAATGATGTTACCAGCTACAGTACTTGGTGTTGATGGAGCTATAGGATCAACATTCAACGTAAACGGTGTTAGAGCAAGACAAATCTTTGAAGCAGCTCAAAAAGGTGATATTGAAACAGCTTTAGAAGTTCAACATGTAACTAATGATTTAATAACTGATATCTTAAATAATGGTCTTTACCAAACAATTAAATTAATTCTTCAAGAGCAAGGTGTTGATGCAGGATATTGCAGACAACCTATGAAAGAAGCTACTGAAGAAATGATTTCAAAAGCTAAGGAAATTAATAAAAAATATTTCTAATAATGAAAAGTTTTAAAGTATAGTGAGTTTTTAAGAGAAATGAAATAGTAGGCTAACTTAAAAAGTTAGCCTACATAAAAAATTTAAGAGGGGAGAATTGGTATGCAAGGGTTTACGAAGTTTGATTTAGTTGTACTAGTTGTTTACTTAGGAGCTGTTCTTTACGCAGGGTTAAAGTTCTCTAAGAAGGAAATGAAAGGTAAAGAGTTCTTCAGAGGTGACGGAACTATCCCTTGGTGGGTTACCTCAGTTTCTATATTTGCAACTTTATTAAGTCCAATTTCATTCTTATCACTAGCTGGTAACTCTTATAAGGGAACTTGGATAATGTGGTTTGCTCAACTTGGTATGTTTGTAGCAGTACCTCTTACAATAAGATTTTTCTTACCAGTTTATAGTAGACTAGATATAGATACAGCTTACGAATATCTAGAAATAAGATATAAAGATAAAGGGCTTAGAATTCTTGGAGCTATAATGTTCATCATTTATCAAATAGGACGTATGGCAATCATAATGTATTTACCATCAATGGTATTAGCAAATCTTACAGGAATAAATGTTTATTTACTTATAGTAGCAATGGGCGTAATAGCAATAATTTACTCATACACAGGTGGATTAAAGTCAGTTTTATGGACAGACTTCATTCAAGGTTGTGTACTTATAGCAGGTATCGTTTTTTCATTAATATTCTTAATTTCAACAATCAATGGTGGATTTGGATCTATTATGCATGAATTAACTGAAGGAGGAAAATTCCTATCTTCACAAGAGCCAATATTCAATGCAAACATATTTAAAACAAGTGTATTCCTATTAATAGTTGGAGGAGGATTAAATACTTTCTCATCATATATCTCAAGTCAGGATATAGTGCAAAGGTTTACTACTACTACAGATATAAAACAATTAAAGAAAATGACTTATGGTAACTTAGTATTATCATTATTTGTAGCAACTGTATTCTATTTAATAGGAACAGCTTTATATGTTTTCTATAATCAAAATCCACAGTTATTACAAACTGCTCAACAAGACCAAATTTTTGCATCATATATAGCATTCCAATTACCAGTTGGTATAACAGGTATAGTTTTAGCAGCTATATATGCAGCAGCTCAATCAACACTTTCAACTGGATTAAACTCAGTTGCAACAAGCTGGACTTTAGATATCCAAAACTTTATAACAAAAGATATGTCAATGGAAAAGCAAACAAAAGTTGCTCAATATATATCATTAGGTGTTGGTATAGCTTCAATAATTATGGCAGTAATCCTTGCAAATGGTGGAGTAAACTCAGCTTACGAATGGTTTAACGGATTTATGGGACTTGTTCTTGGAGTTTTAGCAGGAATCTTCGTACTAGGAATATTCTTCAAAAAGGCTACAAAAGCAGGTGCATATGCTGGATTTATAGCATCAGCAATAGCTGTTATAGTATGTAAATATGGCGGATTCGATGTAAGTATCTGGTCATACTCAATCATATCAATAGGTGTTTCAGTTATAGTTGGAATGATAGTTTCACTAATGACTCAATCTCAATTAGTTGATAAGAAGACTTTAAATGAAGCAACAGTATATTACAATAAAAATGAAGTTATTAATGGTTAATATAAATAAAAAATAATGTTTAATTAGAGTAAGTGTTGATTTTTAGATAGTTTTAAAATTATTTGAAGATCAGCACTACTTTAAAATTGAATATTTTAGAGGTGAATGAAATGATATTCGGCAATTTAATAAATTTAGAAAGTTATGATTATCTACCAAAACTTGTTAAGGAAGCTTTACTACATGCAAAAAATAATAATGTAATAGAGTTTGAACCAGGTACTCATGAAATAAAAGGCGAAGAGTTGTTCTTTAATAGAGTTAATTACACTACAAAAAATAAAGAGGATCGTTTTTGGGAAGGCCATAAGAAATATATAGATGTTCATGTGGTTTTTAGTGGAAGAGAAAGAATAGATCTTAACTTTAAAGAAAATTTAGAGTTTAAAGAATTTGTTGAAAAAGATGATTTCTTATCTTTTGATGGCAAGGAAAATTCTACAGTTATTTTAGAAGAAGGAGATTTCCTTATCTGTTATCCAGAAGATATACACATGACTTGTTTAAAGGCTGATAATGAGCCTTCAGATGTAAAGAAAGCTATTTATAAAGTAATTTTATAGTATTTTATTTTATGAGGTTGTATCAAAGCTTAAAGTAATAAACCGCTAAGCTAGAATTATTTAGGTTTGTAATTTTTATTTTAAGTTATTTTTGATGCAACCTTTATTGTTTATAATAGACTTAGAGAATAATAATTTTATTAGAGGTGATATGTATGGGTTTATTTGCAGTTATAGATATAGGTGGAACTAGTATAAAATACGGAGTTATAAATGAAGATGGAACATTATTAGAGACTAATGATAGAGACACTGAAGCATACAAAGGTGGACTTAGTATAATAGATAAAGTTAAAGATATAATTCATGAGATTAAGATTAATAATGACATAAGTGGAATATGTGTATCAACAGCAGGGATGGTATGTCCTAAAAAAGGTAAAATAGTTTATGCTGGTCCAACAATACCTAATTATACTGGTGTTGAAGTTAAGAAAATATTAGAAGAAGAGTTTAATTTACCTTGTTTTGTTGAAAATGACGTAAACTGTGCAGCTTTAGGAGAATTCTTTGGGGGTGCTGGTAAAGGTACTCATTCAATGGCTTGTTTAACTATAGGAACAGGTATTGGAGGAGCTTTAATCATAGATGGTAAAGTACTACATGGTTTTAGTAATTCAGCTGGAGAAATTGGATATATGATGGTTAATGGAGAGCATATTCAAGATATTGCATCAGCAAGTGCTTTAGTTAGAGATGTAGCATTTAGAAAAGGCGTTGAACCTAGTAGTATAGATGGAAGATATGTATTAGACAACTATGAAAATGGTGATTTAATATGCAAGGAGGAAGTTGAAAAATTAGCTGATAATCTAGCTTTAGGAATTTCAAATATTGTTTATTTAATAAATCCTGAAGTGGTAGTTTTAGGTGGGGGAATAATGGCTAGAGAAGAGGTGTTTAGACCTCTAATAGAAAATAGTTTAAGAAAGTACTTAATAGAATCAGTTTATAATAATACTAAAATAGCCTTTGCCAAGCTTAAAAATACTGCAGGAATGAAGGGAGCTTATTATAATTTTAAAGAAAATTTTAATAAGTAGTTATCTTTTGTAATTTTGTTTAAAATCATGGAGGATAAGATAATTTATATAAATTATGGAGCTTATATTACAAGAATGATATACTTAAAATATTATATTTGACTTAGTTTTAGAGTGTTTTAAATTATTTATAAATATTTAATATAACCATAGAATTGAGTCAAAATATTAAAACAGTAAGAGGTACTTTATGGGAATATTAGAACAATTAGAAAATCCAAAATTTAAAGCAACTAAGTCAGAAAAGACATTAATTGAATATATAAAGTCAGATTTAGACAATATTATATATAAATCAATATCTATAATAGCTAAGGAATCAGGAGTAGGAGAAGCGACAATAACAAGGTTTACTAAGAAGTTGGGGTTTAATGGATTCCAAGACTTTAAAGTTACTTTAGCAAAAGAGATTTCAAATAAAAAGAATACAAGCATTATAAACTTGCATGTTCATAGGGATGAGAGTGTAACAGAGACTGCAAATAAGATGTTAAAATCATCTATTAATATATTAGAGCAAACAGTTAAGCATATTGATTTAGATTTAATGAGTAAATGTAAAAATTTAATAATGAATGCTAAGAGGGTTTATTTCATAGGTATAGGTTATTCAGGAATAGCTGCTACAGATATAAATTATAAATTCATGAGAATTGGATTTACAACAGTACCTGTAACTGATAGCCACACAATGGTTATTATGTCATCTATAACAAATGATGATGATGTAATAGTTGCTATTTCAAACTCAGGTACTACTAAAGAAGTAATAAAAACTGTAAAGCAAGCTAAAGAAAATGGCACAAAGATAATAACCTTAACAGAAGAAAGTGATAATCCATTAAGAAAGCTATCTGATTATGAATTGACATATACATCAGCTGAAACAATCTTTGAAACAGGATCAATATCATCAAAAATACCACAAATATTTTTATTAGATTTATTATATACAGAAGTAATTAAAGAAATGTTTAGTGAAGCTGTTGAAAAGAAAATCAAGACTACTAGTGCAATTCTTAATGATTAAAATTGTAGATTATTAAAGAGTTAAGAAATTAAGATAAGCTTGTAAGAGGGCTAGTGTATTAGTAATAGCTATAGTTTATAATAGATACAAGGTTTTTTATATAAAATTAAATGAAAATTTTAGTTGTATATTAATTAAAGTTAATTTACTAAAAAATAAGAATAAAAAATAGGTCACAGTAATAAAGCTGTGACCTATTTTACTTTGTTCTTTTAGATAATGCTATATCAAAACAAGTTATTCCAAAAGCAAAGCCTAATGATGAAGGTAACATTTTGCTTAATTTTAAGTCTGGCAATGGTAATAACAAATTTCCAACAAAATTAAGCATCATGATGCCTATAAAAAACATTAAGAATTTAACTCCTTCTTTTTTTACTTCTTCAAAAGTAAAGTGCTTAACTGTAAATAGAACTCTTATTAATATGTATAAAGGAATAAGTATTGCAAATATGGCGTAAGCTGTAACAAAATTAAGAGTAGCCTTACTTGGAATATCCCTATATATTATGAAAAGAGTAACTATAGTCATAAAAATAAATAAGGAGTAAATGATTCCATCTAAGGTACGTACATTTCTTTTTTTCAATTTAATCCCCCCTGTTTTAATCTTTCCTATAATATGATTATACACAAAATTTTAACAATTAAATAGTTTAAGTGGATGACATGTGAGTTACAAAGACATTAAATTTACCTAAAATCTTTCTAAAGAAAAAATAAAGAGTTTTATTAATATTTTAGATTAATTAATAAGAAGTAAATAAAATACATGTACTATTTTATGGGAAACAATTACAATTTAAGTATAATATGTAATATGGGGCTTTAGGGGGAAGGTTTATGAATAAGAATATTAGAAAAATAATTACATCTACAGTATTAGCAGCTATGACAATTAGTGTTTTGCCATCAAATTTAGTTGTTTTTGCAACAGATGGTATTACGGAAAACTTTTATGAAATATATCCAAAGCCACAAGAAATAAGCTATAGTGGTGGAGAATTTCAAATAAGTGATGAAATAAATATTGTATATGATGATGGAATTGATACTTACACTAAAAAGCGGGTTGATGAAGTTTTAGAAGCTAGTAATTTAGAAGCCACTGTTTCAAATGAAATAGTGCCAGGAAAGACAAATTTTTTAGTAGGTATTAATGAATCAGGAGGAGTTGTTGATAATTATTTCAATAAAAATATTCCTCATGATGAGAGTTTTTTTGATGAAAAAATGGATGCCAATATAGTAAGTGTTAAGGATGGAGTAATTGGAGTAATTGGGGAGGATACAGATAGTGCTTTCTATGGAGTTACTACTTTAAAACATGTATTTAATCAGTTAGAAGAGGGAAATGAAATTAAGAATTTCAGAGCTGATGACTATGCAGAAGTTGCTCATAGGGGATTTATAGAAGGGTATTATGGGAATCCTTGGTATAATGAAGATAGGGCAGAACTTATGAAATTTGGTGGAGATTACAAACTAAATCAATATGTATTCGCACCTAAAGATGATCCTTATCATAATAGCAAGTGGAGAGATCTATATCCAGAAGAAAAATTATCTGAAATTAAGAAGTTAGCTCAGGTGGGGAATGAGACTAAAAATAGATATGTATATGCCTTACATCCATTTATGAATAATCCAGTTAGGTTTGATACTGAAGAAAATTATCAAAATGATTTAGGAGTAATAAAGGCAAAGTTTACTCAACTTTTAGAGAATGATGTTAGACAGTTTGCTATTTTAGCTGATGATGCTTCAGCACCAGCTCAAGGTGCCAGTATGTATGTTAAACTTCTTACAGATTTAACAAGATGGCTAGAAGAACAACAATCAACTTATCCAGATTTAAAAACAGATTTAATGTTCTGTCCATCAGATTACTATGGAAATGGAAGTTCTGCACAATTAAAAGAGTTAAATAAAGCTGAAGATAATGTAAGTATAGTTATGACTGGAGGTAGAATTTGGGGAGAAGTAGATGAAAATTTTGCGAATAATTTCATGAGTAATATTTCTACTGAGGGTTACCCAGGAAGAGCCCCTTTCTTCTGGATTAACTGGCCTTGTTCAGATAACTCTAAACAACATTTAATAATGGGAGGAAATGATACATTCTTACATCCAGGAGTTGATCCAAGTAAGATAGATGGTATAGTTTTAAACCCAATGCAACAAGCAGAAGCGAATAAGTCAGCTTTATTCGCTATAGCAGATTATGCTTGGAATATATGGGATAATAAAGAAGAAGCTGATGAAAACTGGAGTGATTCATTTAAATATATGGATCATGGAACTGCTGAGGAAACAAATTCCTCACTTGCTTTAAGAGAAATAAGTAAGCATATGATAAATCAAAATATGGATAGCAGAGTTAGACCACTACAAGAGTCTGTTGAATTAGCACCAAAATTAGATGTATTTAAGCAAAAGTATGATAGTGGGGCAAGTATTAAGGAAGATGCTTTAGAATTAATAGAAGAGTTTACAAACCTTCAAAAGGCTGCAGAGTATTATAAAAATAATCCAGGAAATGAGAGAACAAGAAATCAAATAATTTATTGGTTAAATTGCTGGGAAGACACTATGGATGCTGCTATTGGATATTTAAAATCAGCAATTGCAATAGAAGAAGGAGACGATGAAGCTGCGTGGTCTAATTATTCAGAAGCACAAAGTGCCTTTGAAAAATCAAAAACTTATGGTTTCCACTATGTAGACCATACTGAGTATGCAGAAGTTGGAGTTCAACATATTGTTCCATTTATAAAGAGTATGGGTCAAAACTTATCAGTTGTTATAGGTTCTATTGTTGATCCAAATAGAATAGTAGCAACTTATATAAGCAATAGACAAGATGCTCCAACAGGAAATCCTGACAATATTTTTGATAATAATGCTAGTACTGAATTAGTTTATAAAAATCCAAATAGAATAGATGTTGGAACTTATGTAGGAGTTAAATATAGTAATCCTATAACTTTAAATAATGTTGAATTCTTAATGGGAGCAAATTCAAATCCTAACGATACAATGCAAAAGGCTAAGATTCAATATACAGTTGACGGAAGAGAATGGATTGATTTAGAAGAGGGTGTTGAATATACAATGCCTGGAGCTATAAAAGTAGAAAATTTAGATTTAAAAGTTAGAGGAGTTCGTTTAATAGCTACAGAGGCAAGAGAGAATACTTGGCTCGGGGTTAGAGATATTAATGTAAATAAGAAAGAGGATTCAAACTCAGGTGTAGAGTTTAATCCAAGTTTAATAAGAAGTGAATCTTGGCAAGTTTATGAAGGAAATGAAGCTAATCTTTTAGATGGAGATGATAATACTGGTGTATGGTATAAAACTCTTAATGGGGATACATCTTTAGCAGGAGAATTTATAGGTTTAGATTTAGGAAAAGAAATAAAACTTGATGGAATTAGATTTGTAATAGGTAAAAATGGAGGAGGAAGCTCTGATAAATGGAATAAGTTCAAACTAGAATATTCATTAGATAATGAAAGTTGGACAACTATAAAAGAATATGATAAAACAGGTGCTCCAGCAGGAAAAGATGTTATAGAAGAATCCTTTGAAACGCCTATTTCAGCTAAATATATAAGACTTACTAATATGGAAAATATCAATAAGTGGCTTACTTTCTCAGAGTTTGCAATAGTTAGTGATGAATTAGAAAGTGCAGGAAATAAAGAGAATGTATATACAAATACAGAATTAGATTTATTATCTTTAGCTAAAGAAGATGTAACTAAGTTGATACCTATAGATGACATAAGCTTAAATCATGGAGAATATATTGGGGTTAAATTAAATCGTATTAAAGATTTAAGTAATATTAATATTGAAATTTCAAATGACACAGGCTTAAAACTTCAAAGCTCTATGAATGGTGTTGAGTGGACTGAGATAACAGATAAAAATACATTAGAAGACGGCAGATATGTAAGGCTAATTAATACAAGTAATGAAGCTGTTAATTTTAATTTAACTAAGTTCGAAGTTAATTCAAATGAAGTTTATGAACCAGCATTAGTAGATGCTTATGTTGGAGATGATGGAGCTAAAAAAGCTGTAGATGGAGATTTAAAAACAAGAGTTAAATTTTTAGGTGCATCTAGTGCAGGTGATACTATAGTCTATGATTTAGGACAAGAAATTCTTGTAGATAATTTAAAATATGTTGTATTAGATACTGAAGTTGACCATGTAAGAGATGGTAAAATCCAATTATCTTTAGATGGAGAAACATGGACAGATGCTATTAATATTGGAGATGGAGTAGAAAATGGAGTAGAGGATATGTTCTCTAAGCCATTACAAAATGGATATAAACATGGAAATCAATCAGGTGGAATAGTTCCAATAGATAGTGCTTATGTGGAAGGAGATAATTTAAATCAAAAGGCTAGATATGTAAGAATATTATTTACTGCACCATATAGACATCGTTGGACAGTTATAAATGAACTTATGATAAACAATGGAGAATATATCCCTACAGTTAATGATCCAACTTATATTTCAAATCCAATTGAGGAAAGAGGCTTTGCCCCAAGTAATTTAAGAGATGGAAATTTAACAACTTCATATAAGCCTAATACCAATAATGGTGAAATTTCTGAAGGTAGTATAACTTATCGCTTATCAGAAAAAACAGATGTTAGAAAGGTTACAATAGTTCAAAGTGGAAGTTCAATTTCAAATGCTAAGGTTATGGCTAGAGTTGGTGATGGTAGTGAAAATGTAACTAATCAATGGGTTCAATTAGGAACATTAAGTAATAGTTTAAATGAATTTATTAATCGTGATTACAACAATATCTATGAAATAAAAATTGAATGGACAGATGTTGCACCAAATATTTATGAAATAATAACTTTAAATCAAGAGTTTGAATTCCCAATTAATGATTCTTTAAAGGCAAAATATGATGAGCTTATAAATCTAAGTGGAGATGAATACACTTTAAGTAGCTTTGAAACTTTAAAAGAAGCATTAAACGAAGCTAAGAATATTTTAGATGATTCTAATTCATCTCAAAAGAAAATAGATAAGGCTTTAGAAAATCTAAATAAAGCAGAAGAAAGATTAACTTTAAGGGCAACTGATTTTGAAGATTTCAATAAAGTTTTAACTCTAGGAAACTCTTTAGTTGAAGGAGAATATACAGCTGAGTCATGGGCTTTATTTAGTGAAGTTTTAGAAGCAGCTAATGAAGCTAACAAAAATAAAGCTGATTACACTCAAGATCAAATAAATCAAATAGTAATTGACTTAGATGCTTCAATAAAAGCTTTAGTAAAGGAAACACCAGAGGTTGATAAGACAAATTTAAGTGAATTAATAAATCAAGGTAAATCTTTACTAGAGGAAGCTGTAGAAGGGTTTAATGTTGGTGAATACCATAAAGGCGCTAAGGATGGATTAACAGTTGAAATTAATAAGGCTGAAGAAGTATTTAACAAGGAAGATGCTACTGAAGAAGAAATAAATTCATCTAAGGAATCTTTAGAGGGTGCAATAGCAAGATTTAACTCTTTATTAATAGAAGAAAGTACAGGAGACTTTAATGGCAATGGAAAGATTGATATAGGAGACTTAGCAATGGTATCTAAAAACATTGGAAGTACTACTAACACTTCTCTTGATTTAAATAAAGATGGCTCTATTGATGAATATGAGATAAGCTTTATAAATCATAGAATACTAAATTAAGATAATTCAATAAGGATAAATTAGATTTATAATTTTTTAGGAATCATAAGGATACTTAAAATCAAATTTAAAATACTAAGAATTTTAAAGATTAGTATTTTAAAATGATTATTTGTATCTAATATGATTTCTTTTAATTTAAAACATAACTTAATAAAAATTTTTTTGGAAATATTATTAGAATCAGATTAATTTAAGATAAGTTCTAAGATTAAATTTATATGCTAAATAGATAAGTTTCTTAATAATTAATATTTTATAATAATATATGAACAGGAATTATATGTTTAAAAATTACCGAAAGCCTTATATATAGCATATTTTCTAAAGAAATCTATAGAGTTTAATTGTAAATGCAATGCATATGCTATATAATGTTAAAGTATTGTAAAATTAAATATTTAGAAATAGGTTAAATAGTTACATTTGTAACTATATATTAAAAGGGAAGTTGGGTTTAAATCCCACGCGGTCCCGCCGCTGTAATAGAGGAGCTTTTTGTACTTTAAGCCACTGGAATATAATATTTTGGGAAGGCCACAAAAAGTGATGATACTTGAGCCAGAAGACCTGCCTATTTTTAAAACATCAGGATCCTACGGGAAATAGGAGGTGTTGTGCTTTGGTAAGTTATATTTTTTTAGAATTTTTATAACCTCTAGACGCAATGTCTAGGGGTTTTTTATTTCTAAGACTAAAGTTCTGATTTAACTAGAAATTAAAGTTATTCATATTTAGATTAAGTTTTATAAAGGGAAATATTTTTAGTACATATTGTTTTATTTGATGCGGAAATAGTTAAATCAAATTTTATCTTAAAATAAAAAGATGATAAATGGGAATACAAAATAAAAATATAATTTAAGGAGTAGAATTATTATGTCAAAAAAGAATCAAGTATTTATAGGATTTTTATTAATGTTCTTATTAATACCAAGAAGTGTTTCAGCTATGCATATCATGGAAGGATTTTTACAACCTAAATGGTGTATAGCATGGGGAGTTATAACTATACCATTTGTAGTATTAGGATTATTTTCTATTAAGAATAAGGTTGGGAATAATCCAAGACTAAAGATTTTGTTAGCTATGGCAGGAGCTTATGCTTTTGTTCTTTCAGCATTAAAGCTTCCATCAGTTACAGGTAGTTGCTCACATCCTACAGGAGTTGGTCTTGCAGCAATATTATTTGGACCTACAGCAGCATCAGTTTTAGGACTTATCGTACTTTTATTCCAAGCATTACTTTTAGCTCATGGTGGTCTTACTACTCTTGGAGCTAATACTTTTTCAATGGCTGTAGTTGGGCCTTTAGTATCATACGGACTTTATAAATTAGTAAAAAAACTTAATGGACCAACATGGTTAGGTGTATTTTTAGCAGCCGCTCTTGGAGATTTAGCAACATACATGGTTACTTCAGTTCAATTAGGACTAGCCTTCCCAGCAGAGGTTGGAGGAGTTATGGCATCAGTTATGAAATTCATGGGTATATTTGCTGTTACTCAAGTTCCTCTAGCTATAAGTGAAGGAATATTAACAGTTATAATCTTTAATACAATAGAAAATTATGCAAAAGAAGATTTAATGGAACTTAACATTTTTTCAAAGGGGGTAAAATAATGAAAAATAAAAGAGTGTTAACTAATGTGATATTACTATTATTAGTTGTATTTATTACAATAATACCTTTCTTTGTAGCTAAAAATGGAGAGTTTGGTGGATCTGATGATCAAGCAGAAGAAGCAATAACACAAATTGATGAAAACTATGAACCATGGTTCTCACCATTATTTGAACCAGCTAGTGGAGAAATAGAAAGTTTATTATTTGCTCTTCAAGCTGCTATTGGTGCAGGGGTAATTGGCTTTGGATTAGGATATCTAAAAGGCAAAAAGAAAGTGAACGACGAAGTAAATGATAAACATAGATAAATATGCTTATTCATCTAAGTTAAAAAATATTAATCCAGCGGAAAAGATGTTTTTTGCCTTAATTACTTTGTGCGTTTGTCTTTGGGCAAATAATTTTATTGTTTCTATGCTTGTAATAAGTATTATGACTTTTTTAATAACAAAAGTAGGAAGAACAAAAATAGGGGTTTTTATAAAGTTGATGATGGTACCAATAGCTTTTTTAATAATTGGTATCCTAACAATTGTTGTGAGTTATTCATTAAAACAAGAGGCATTTTTAGTATCATTTAAACTTTTTAGTGGATGGATTGGAGTTTCAAAAAGTGGAATTATTCAAGGGATTAATATGTTCCTTAAGGTAATGGGATCTTTAAGTTGCTTATACTTTATATCCCTAACCACTCCAATGATAGATGTAATATCAGTTCTAGCTAAACTGAAGGTACCAAGTTTTTTAATAGAGTTAATAAGCTTAGTGTACAGATTTATATTTATAATTTTAGAAACTTCAGAAATGATGTTTATATCGCAAAATTCAAGACTTGGATATAGAGATATAAAAACATCATATAAATCCTTAGGTGCTCTTGCATCAACACTATTTATACGTTCATTTAAGAGAGCTAATGATTTATATACTGCCTTAGAAGCCAGAGGGTATAATGGAGAACTTAAGGTTTTAGAAGAACAGGTTCAAAAAAGAAATTACATTTACATTATAACTATAATAATTAATCTTATTTTTATAGGAATAACTATATTTATTAAGTAGAGTAGGAGGATTTTATGGAAGACTATATATTAAAAGTAGAAGAGCTTAATTATAATTATTCAGATGGAACTCATGCTCTAAAAGGTATAAATATGAATATAAAAAGAGGAGAAGTTACGGCAATATTAGGTGGAAATGGTGTTGGAAAATCAACTTTATTTCAAAACTTTAATGGTATATTAAAGCCTTCTTCAGGAAGAATACTTTTTGACAATAAACCTATAGATTATTCAAGAAAAGGAATAATGAAGCTTAGAGAATCTATAGGAATTGTTTTTCAGGATCCTGACAACCAACTTTTCTCAGCAAGTGTTTACCAAGATGTTTCCTTTGGTGCTGTTAATATGAAACTACCAGAAGATGAAATAAGAAAAAGAGTAGATAATGCATTAAAAAGAACTGGGATAGAACACTTAAAAAATAAGCCAACTCATTGTTTAAGCTTTGGTCAAAAGAAAAGAGTAGCTATTGCAGGGGTACTAGTTATGGAGCCAAAAGTTTTAATACTAGATGAACCAACGGCAGGTTTAGATCCGATGGGCGTTTCAGAGATAATGAAATTATTAGTAGAAATGCAAAAGGAGCTTGGAATAACAATAATAATAGCAACTCACGATATAGATATTGTTCCTTTATATTGTGATAATGTTTTTGTTATGAAAGAAGGAAGAGTAATATTACAAGGAAATCCTAAAGAGGTATTCGCTGAAAAAGAAGTTATAAGAAAAGTTAACTTAAGATTACCTAGAATCGGACATCTTATGGAGATTTTAAAAGAGAAGGATGGCTTTGTATTTGATGAGTTAGATTTAACTATTGGACAGGCTAGAAAGACAATAAATTCTTGGAAAAACAAAATTTTTAATGATTAATATTTAAGTTAGATTAAATTAAGCAAGAAAGGCTTATACCAAATTAATTTGGTATAGGCCTTTTATTTTATTAAATGAATTAATCTTTAGTATGTTTATTATTTTATGAATAACTGGCTTATAAATATTATAACTATTCATATCATTAAAAAAGATATTTTTTAGTTATAATGCTATAATTTCTAATTATGGATATTCATAAATTAAAATTTATATGTGAATTTTCACGAGTTTTGGGAAAAAGTTGCATCATTATGAAACTAAGAACAGAGTGTGTTCATTTCGTTGTAAATGTTATCATTAATTGATATTATCTAATTAACAAATATTCCAATAAAAATTCATTTTAATGTATAAAATATTAAATTTTATTGGATATATAACTTAAGTATTAAAAGTTTTAGGTATTTAAGTTAAGGGTATTAATAGGATTTATAAAATTTTAGTGGGGTGGTATAGTTATGATGCAAAAAATTCAACGTTTTGGAGCTGCAATGTTTACACCGGTTTTATTATTTGCTTTTGCAGGTATAACAGTAGGACTATGTATTCTATTTAAGAATCCAGACATAGTAGGACCGATTGCAAATGAAGGTACTTTATGGTATCAGGTTTGGACTCTTATTGAAGAAGGTGGATGGACAGTATTTAGACAACTTCCATTGTTATTTGTTGTTGGGTTACCAATAGCATTAGCTAAGAAGGCTCAAGCTAGAGCTTGTATGGAAGCTTTAGTTACTTATTTAACTTTTAATTACTTTGTAAATTCAATGTTAACTCAATGGGGAAGCTTCTTTGGAGTTGATTTTGCTCAGGAAGTTGGAGGTGTAAGTGGGTTAACTACTATAGCTGGCATTAAAACTTTTGATACTGGTATGATAGGAGCAATCTTAATAGCTGGTATAGCAGTATGGATCCATAATCGTTTCTTTGATACAGAATTGCCAGAATACTTAGGAATATTTAGAGGTTCCTCTTTCGTAGTTATGATAGGCTTCTTTGTAATGATTCCAACAGCATTTGTAGTTTGTTTAGTATGGCCAGCAGTTCAAAATGGAATTAACTCTTTACAAGGATTTCTTGCTTCATCAGGAATAGTTGGAGTATGGATATATACATTCTTAGAACGTATATTAATACCAACAGGATTACATCACTTTATATATGGACCATTTATATTTGGACCAGCTGTTGTAGAAGGGGGAATAGCTACATATTGGCCTCAACATTTAGCTCAATATGCTATGTCACAACAAAGTTTAACAGAATTATTCCCAGCAGGTGGATTTGCTTTACATGGACATTCAAAAATATTTGGATCAGTAGGTATAGCTTTAGCGCTATATATGACAGCTAAGCCAAATAAAAAGAAAATAGTTGCAGGTTTATTAATACCAGCGACCTTAACAGCAATATTAGCTGGTATAACAGAACCTTTAGAATTTACATTCTTATTTGTAGCGCCAATACTATTTGTAGTACATGCAATTTTAGCAGCTACTTTAGCAGCGGCAGAATTTGCTTTCGGAGTATCAGGTAACTTTGGTGGAGGAATTATAGAATGGGCAGCACAAAACTGGATTCCTTTAGCTAAGAATCATTGGCAAACTTATTTAATTCAAATAGCTATTGGATTATGCTTTACAGCAATTTATTTCATAGTATTTAGATTTGTAATACTTAAAATGAATCTAAAGACTCCAGGTAGAGAAGATGATGATGAAGAGACTAAATTATATACTAAGGCTGATTATAAGGCTAAAAAAGGTGAAGAATCAGTCAAAGAAGATAAATCAGGTAAAAGCAAAACGGCTAAAAAAGCTGAAGGAATCTTAGAGGCTTTAGGAGGAAAAGAAAATATAGTAGATGTTACAAATTGTGCAACTCGTTTACGTTTAACTGTAAAGGATGAAAGTAAATTAGCGTCAGATAGTGTATTTAAGTCAGCTGGAGCACTTGGAGTTGTTAGAAATGGTAAGGCTATTCAAGTAATAATAGGTTTATCAGTTTCACAGGTAAGAGAAGAATTTGAACAACTTTTATAGTAATAAGAATATAAGTTAATTAAAATACCTAGAACACTATGGTGAATTTTAACCATAGTGTTTTTTATAGATTTAATAATATTTAAGTTAATAATTGAAATTTATCAACTATTAATATATGATACTTCAAAAATAACAAAACTATGATATCATTAGAATAAGAAAAATGTGGATTAATTACACAAAAACTATAATTTTTACATATATAGAGGCAATTTATTAAATAAGATATTAAGGTTATTTGTACTATTTTGGAGGGTATTATGAGATTAGAAGAGCTTGTGAATAAACATTATGATAAATTAAATCATAGTGACTTATATATATGGAAATATATATTCAATCATAAAAAGGATTGTTGCAATTTAACCATTGATGAATTAGCTAACAGATGCAATGTTTCTAGAACAACTATTTTAAGGTTTGCACAGAAACTTTCATTAAAAGGATATAGTGAACTTAAAATATATTTGAAGTGGGAAAGTGAAGATAAAGAGTTTAATGAAAAAGACTATTTAAAAGTAGTTTGTAATGACATAACAAAATTTATAAGTGATATGCAGGAAAAGGATTTCTCTAGTGTTTGTAATCTTATGTATAATGCAAAAAGAATTTTTGTATATGGAACTGGAGCAGTACAATCATCAGTTGCAGCAGAACTAAAAAGAATATTTTTATCAGGGCAGGAATGTATATATAATATACAGGGTGAAGCAGAGGCTGATATGATTTTAAATACAATAAGTGATGGAGATTTAATATTTTTAATATCATTAACAGGAGAGTCAGATCATATCAAAAGATTAGCTAAGCAATTTAAACTTAGAAATGTTCCAATAATATCAATAACAAAATTAAAAAACAATACTTTAGCTAGGTTAAGTGATGAAAATTTATATATAAATACATCAATGCATGAATTAGGTGGAGGAAAGACATATGAGTCAACAACATTGTTCTTTACACTTGCAGAGATGATATTTTTAAAATATTCAATGTATAAGAATGAGTTAGAAAAAGAAGATAAAAATTGAAAATAATAAATTATAAGTATAATTAAAATTATAAAATTTTAGATTAAATAAAGAAAGGAGTTTTTTATGTTTGATATTATAATAGATTTAATAATTTCAATAGCTCCTATTGTAGCATCAATTTCTTTTGGATATATTTATTTAAATAAAAGAAATGATTAGGTATTTATTTAATTGTGTGTGTTTAGATTTTATATATTTTAAGGTCATAGCATATATAAACTTGTTATTTTTAGGTTTGTATGTGTTATGACCTTATTTTTCAATCAAGTAATTTTTAAAATTGGAACTATAATAGATTAAAAATATATATTTTTAATATGTAATAGTGAGAATTTTCACAGTAAATATTAATAGTAACAGTAATTAGAGAAAAATCACCAAATATATGAATTTTGTTGAAGGGGTTTCATAAGGTTGATATTATTTTCTTAAAGAGGTGTTAAATTACAAAATATATGCTAAATAAGGTTGTACTAATTGTACAACCTTGTAATTTTTATAAGTAGAATATTTAGAGAGGATCTGAAGTTATATGGAAAATTTAATTTTGTTAGTAAACTTAATAGAAGATACTAAATCAAAAAACGAAATTATGTTAAAGCTTATTGAAGAAGAGGTTTTGGGTAATTTTGTTGAAAAAATAAGTAAGAGTAATAGAATTTTTGTTTATGGAAGAGGAGTTAGTTCAAGTATAGTTGGCCAAGAACTAAAAAGAGCTTTTACAGAATTAGGCAAGTATGTTTTTGATTTTTATAAAGCTGATGAATTTGATTTTGTACTCAGTTTAATAAGAGAAGATGATTGCATTATATTAATAGACATAGAAAATTCAAAAGATTATTTAAACTTAATAAATGAGAAGTTAAGAGGAAAAAATGTAAGTAGATTTTTTATAGGTTTAGATAAGGGAAAAAAAGTACCTATTTGCACTTACGATTTTAATAGAATAGACAAAAATTATGATGAAATGTATAAGGGATTAGAATTATATTCTATGCTTATTAGATTTTTATATGAGCTTTGTAAGTTGTGAAAATAAAATATTAAAAATATAAAAAAAGAATATTTAATAGATTAAAAAAACTTTTAAATGTACTGTATAAGCTATTTAAGAAGAACTTTGGTTAACATGTGAAATTTCACATTAAATGAGAGTATGTACTAATGAGTGATACTATTCCCTAAAGGTTGTGAAAACGTTGTATATAGAAATGTGCTTTGTTATTATTAACTCATAGAAACGAAATAATAAATTTTGAAATAAATTGAGGTATAGTTTAGGAGGAGATTTTTATGAAGAAATTTTCAATAGTTATAGCAGGGGGAGGGAGTACATTTACTCCAGGGATAGTTTTAATGTTATTAGACAACTTAGATAAGTTCCCAATAAGAAAAATTAAATTTTATGATAATGATGCTGATAGACAAGAAGTGGTGGCAAAAGCTTGTGAAATATTATTAAAGGAAAGAGCTCCAGAAATAGAATTTTTAGCAACTGTTGATCCAGAAGAAGCTTTTACTGATATAGATTTTGTAATGGCTCACATAAGAGTTGGTAAATATGCTATGAGAGAATTAGATGAAAAAATTCCATTAAGACATGGGGTAGTTGGACAAGAAACTTGTGGACCAGGAGGAATAGCTTATGGTATGAGATCAATAGGAGGAATATTAGAAATAATTGATTATATGGAAAAATATTCACCAAATGCTTGGATGCTTAATTATTCAAATCCAGCGGCTATAGTTGCTGAGGCTACAAGAAAATTAAAATCAAATTCAAAGGTTTTAAATATATGTGATATGCCTATAGGAATAGAAACTCATATGGCTCAAATATTAGGATTAAAATCAAGGAAAGATATGATAGTTAAATATTATGGATTAAATCACTTTGGATGGTGGTCAAGCATCAGAGATAAAGAGGGAAATGATTTAATGCCAAAATTAAAAGAGCATGTAGCTAAACATGGTTATATTGTTGATATAGAAGAAAATCAACATTCAGAAGCAAGTTGGAATGATACTTTTGCTAAAGCTAAAGATATCTTAGCTGTAGACCCAACTCATCTACCAAATACTTATTTAAAATATTATTTATTCCAAGATTATGTTGTAAATCATTCAGATAAAAATTATACAAGAGCAAATGAAGTTATGGATGGAAGAGAAAAATTTGTATTTGGAGAATGTAGAAAAGTCATAGAGAAAGGTACTGCTGAAGGATCAGGATTACACATTGATGAACATGCTTCATATATAGTTGACTTAGCAAGAGCTATAGCATTTAATACTCAAGAAAGAATGTTACTTATAGTTGAAAATAATGGTGCTATAGAAAACTTTGATAAGACTGCAATGGTTGAAATACCTTGTATAGTAGGATCAAATGGACCAGAACCATTAGTTGTTGGAGATATTCCAAGATTCCAAAAAGGATTAATGGAACAACAAGTTGCTGTTGAAAAGTTAGTTGTAGAAGCTTGGGTTGAACATTCATATCAAAAATTATGGCAAGCTTTAACTCTATCAAAAACTGTACCAAGTGCAACTGTTGCTAAAGAGATATTAGATGACTTAATAGAAGCTAATAAAAATTTCTGGCCAGAATTAAAATAGTTAAATAATTTTTTTAAAATATATAAGATTTGAAATAAGAAGACGCTTGATTATAAAATAAGTGTCTTCTTATTCTTTGTAGCTAATTTTATAAAATATAGAAATATTATATTAAGCAAAAAAAGAATATTGTTGGATTTATAGAATGATTTAGAATAAAGTTTTTTAGAAAATTTAAATTATAGCTTATTAAAGTATGACTGTTTTAAAGATATTAAAAGGATATTTTAGTATAAGAATAATTATATAAAAATTTATTTTGAAAAAGCTTATATTAATTTTATATATATTTTAATATTATTAAGAAAAAGTTTTGAAAGTTTGAATTAAAAGTGTAAAAAAATTACATAACAAAGAGGCTTTTTTGAAATTAAAAACTTTATATCAACATATAATATGGTTTATTATGGAATAATATCCAATATAATTAGACGTATTAAAGGTTAGTTTAATATTTTATTAATAAGTTATGCTTAAAAAAGAATAAATACTATAAAAGCTTACCTTAAATTAATAAATATTCATGGTCGAATTTTGTAATTCTAAAATTATTTACTAATTAGTTAAATAATTTTAGAATATAATTAAAGGATGATTTATTATCTTAAGTTATGGTTTTTCTTTAAATATAAATGATTTTAATAAATTATCTAATAAGTTAAAATTTTTATAAGAAATAAATACGATGTTTTAATGGGAGATGATATTAAAGATTAAAAAGGGAGCGTATGATAAGATGTTTACAAATGAGTTAAAGGATTTATTAGCAGGTTTATATCAGAAATATGGATGTACTCAAGAGGTTCTTCAACTTAGTAATATAATTGATAAGATTATAGTTAAAGAACAAAGTGAAAGATTAAAAGAGTATTATAAATCAAGAAAAAACAATATCTAATTTCAAAAGTGATAAATCAATATAAATATTATTAACTCTATAATAAAAACTACTTGAATTATTAATATCATAATTAATTTTAAGATGCTTAAGACTTAGATTTTATTAATATATATTATAATAAAAAATCTATATTACTAATGTAGTATAGATTTTTTATTTATAATATGTATAATTAAGTAATTTGAAAGATGTATTTCATTAATTAATGAAATTTTATTTAAATGATTTTATGCTATTTAATCTATCTTCTTGCTTTTGTTGAGAATGTCAATAATTTTGTGTAAACTATCTAAAAAAATATATTAAAAATTAC
>OAVR01000020.1_pt1 | contig 140157 bp, 134 predicted proteins | sample 1476451 | NCBI WGS metagenome assembly OAVR01 (sample SAMEA2580105, study PRJEB22360) | human gut metagenome | biome: human gut; feature: human-associated habitat; material: faeces | place: Denmark | collected 2008/2010 | reverse complement strand
ATTTTAAATAAAAAAGCAGTATAGCATATGCTATACTGCTTTTTTATTTAAAATTATCAGTATACTTCCCTTGTCTAAGTTAACATTAAAACTATCCTCAGTCATTACATTTGACAAACCTATAGGGTCTCCAAATTTAATATTAGCATCATTTAAAGGATATTCTAAATTTTTAAGAGTAATCCCTTTTAAATCGCCTTTTAAGGGTATTATAGAAACTGTATTTCCTTTTTGTCCGTAAATAGTTATATTTTCATTCTCTATAATATAGATATCTTCATTTTCACTTTTGATTATAGGTTTTATTCCTAGTTCTTTTATGTAATACATTAAATTGATATTTGCTAAAGTATGGTCTACACGACCGCCTAAGGCCCCTAAAAGATGTAATTCCTCTACACCTAATTCATCAGCTAAGTGTACACATAATTGGGTATCCGTTTCATTTTTTCTTGATGGAAACTTTTTAAATTCAACCTTTTTTCTTTTATAAAATTCAATAATATGTTCTTCTAAAGAATCTAAATCTCCTAATATATAATGTGGAATTATATCTAATTCATATAAATATTTAGCTCCTCCATCTGCACATATTATATATTCATAACCGTTAGATGATATAGTATCTTGTAAAAAATCCTTACTTTTTATTTCTCCATTTAATATAATACAAGCTCTCATCTGATTATTTATTTAGATGCGTTTAATCTAAATTCCTTAACAGTAGCGTCTATATCATCACTATTAAATATTGCTGAACCAGCTACTATTACATTAGCTCCAGCCTTTACAACTTTATCTACATTAGAAGGTTTTATTCCCCCATCAACTTGTATATCAACTTCTAATCCCTGTTCATCTATTAATAATTTTAATTCTTTAATTTTATCAATCATACCATCTATAAATGATTGTCCCCCAAATCCAGGATTTACAGTCATTATAAGTACCATATCTACATCTTTTAATACATATTTAATATTTTCAATTGGTGTAGCTGGATTTAAAGCTACTCCTGCTTTTACATTGTGTGATTTTATATTTTGTATAGTTCTATGTAAGTGAGTACAAGCTTCCTCATGGACAACTATAATATCACATCCTGCATCAGCAAAATCTTTTATGTAATTATCTGGGTTTTCTATCATTAAATGTGCATCAAACACCATATTTACACCATTTCTTAAAGACTTTACTATAGCTGGCCCTAAAGTTATGTTTGGTACAAAGTGTCCATCCATAACGTCTATATGTAGGTATTCACACCCTGCATTTTCAACCTTTTTAACATCTTCTAATAATCTTGCAAAATCTGCTGATAAAATCGACGGTGCCATTTTTATCATTATTAGTACCTCCTCTTCCCTTGTCTCTTTTCATTTAGTAATTGTAGGTAGCTTTCATATCTTTCTTTTGATATTTTATTTTCTTTAACTGCATTTTTTACTCCACAAGATGGTTCATTTTCATGCATACATCTTCCTCCAAATTTACATTCATCGGAAAAGTTCTCAAATTCTATAAAATAATCTTTAAGCTCATTTTCTTCTATATCATCTAAAGTCAATGAACTAAATCCAGGAGTATCAGCTACCATTCCTCCACACTCAAGCTTTAATAACTCTGCATGTCTTGTTGTGTGTTTTCCTCTTTTTATTTTATCACTAACTTCACCTGTTTGCAGTTGAAATTTACTATCTATATTATTTAAAAGAGTAGATTTACCTACACCAGATGGTCCTGCAAATACAACTATATTACCTTTTAACTCTTCTTTAACTTTATCTATATTTAATTCTTTATTATTACTTACAGGTATAACTTTATATCCACTAACTTCATATATATTTTTTAACTTTTCTAACTCTTCATCCGTAGCTAAATCAGATTTAGTCAATACTATAACTATTTCTAAATATTCTCTTTCTGCTAAAACTATAAATCTATCTAGTAAAGATAAATTAGGATTTGGATTTTTTATAGCAAATACAATTATAGCTTTATTTACATTAGCTATAGGAGGTCTTACTAATTCCGTATCTCTTTTTTCTATCTCCTCTAGTACTCCTTTTTTATTTTCCTCATCTACTATACTCATTTTTACATGATCACCTACTAAAGGTGTTATTTTATCTTTTCTAAATATTCCTCTTGCTCTGCATTCATAAACACCTTTATCTGTGTCTATATAATAAAATCCTCCAATGCCTTTTATAATAATTCCTTCTAGCATTCAAAACCTCCTTAAATTTCATTTATTATTTATAGTTATTACAAAAAAGTCCAATAATTATTTAATCATTGGACTTTAATTACAATTATCTTAGTTTTTATTATTTTTTATTGTGCAGGAGTATCTCCTGTGTTTGATGCAGGAGGTGTTCCTTGATCAGTTGTATCACCTTGTTCTTCTGAATTTCCATCTCCTATATTTCCACCATTGCTTCCATTCCCACTATTATTTCCATTAGTATTTCCACCATTCCCATGGTTTCCATTATTTCCATTAGTATTTCCACCATTTCCATGGTTACCATTATTTCCATTAGTATTTCCATTACTTCCTGAGCTATTTCCATCTGTCGGTTTATTTTGATCTGTTGGTTGTTCTGGCTCCTTTGATGTTTCTGGTGTAACTGGTTTTTGTTCAACCGGCTTTGGCCCTCTGCTTACAACTACATTTATTTTATCTCCTGGCTTTAAACTTGCTCCATCAGGAGATTGAGATATTACTACATCTTTATCATGAGAGTCACTATATTCATAATTTATAGTGCCTAAAACAAACCCCTTTTCTTTTATTACATTTTCAGCATCAGATAAAGTAAGTCCAACTACACCAGGTGCTGATATCTGATTTTTTCCTTTACTTACAATAACTGTGATAGTATCCCCTGCTTTTATAGCACTTCCTGCTTTTGGAGCTTGAGAAATTATATGGTCCTTATCAACTTTATCATTATATTCTTCTACACTTACCCTTATATTTACACCTAACTCTTTAGCCATATCCTGAGCCTCATCTAAAGTTTTATTTATAAGCTCTGGTGCTGTTCCTTGTTCAACTTTATTACCCTTAAATCCTAACGCAATTTTACCTATAAATATTATTTGAGCGATTAATATTAATGATAATATAACAGCTGCAATTTTCCATCTTCTTTTACTCTTAGGATTATCTGACTTTTTATTTCTTTTTTTACTTTTTTTAGGAATCTTTCTTTCTTCTTCAGCTTCTTCTAAATCTTCTTCGTCATATTTAATCTTTGGATTTGTATCTCCAAGTTTTAGTGCTTTATTCAATTCCTTTTCATCTATTTTTTGAGTTGCATAATTATCATATTCTTTGATAAAGTCTAAATCTATATTTTTTTCTATATACTCTATATCCTCTATAAGCTCATCTGCACCTTGATATCTATCAGCACTAGCCTTTGAAGTTAATTTCTTTATTATATTTCTAACACTTTGAGGTATTGCTACCTTTTCTTCTTGAGTAAATTCTATTTCATCATTAATATGTTGAAGCGCTATAGATATAGGACTATCACCTCTAAAAGGTACTCTCCCTATTATCATTTCATACAATACTATCCCTAAAGAATATAAATCTGTAGTCTTTCCTACAAATTTTCCTTTAGCTTGTTCTGGAGAAAAATAATGAACTGATCCAATTACACTTCCCGTACTTGTCATAGTTGAACTTGAAACAGCTTTTGCTATTCCAAAATCAGCAACTTTGACAATTCTACCTTCATTAGAAATAAGTATATTGTGAGGTTTTATATCTCTATGTATAATACCTTTTTTATGAGCTGCTCCTAATGCTTTAGCAATTTGTTTAGTTATGTCTAGTGCAGTATATTCATCTAGAGTTCCTTCATTTTTTATAATATCTTTTAAATTTTGTCCTTCTATAAGTTCCATAACTATATAGTGAACTTTTCCATCTTCGCCAACATCATATACATTAACTATATTAGGATGAGAAAGACTTGCAACAGCTTCGGCTTCTCTTTTAAATTTACTTAAAAACTCTTCATCATCTACAAACTCCGGTCTTAAAACCTTTATAGCTACAGTTCTATTTAAAAGTTTATCTCTAGCTTCGTATACAAATGCCATCCCACCGTCGCCAATTTTTTTAATTATCTCATATCTGTTTCCTAAAACTGTTTCTCCCACTATATCACCATCCTACTCATACTTAATCAATATAACTGAAACATTGTCTTTACCTGCAACTTCATTAGCTTTGTTTATTAAACTATCAGTTATTTCTTCTAAACTATTATCACTTGATATAATTTTTTCTATATCCTCTTTTTCAACAAAACTAGTTAAACCATCTGTTGCCAACAATATTTTATCACCTTTAAATATATCATTTTTATAAATATCAACAATTATAAGTTTCTCTGTTCCTAAAGCTCTGGTTATAACATTTCTCTTTGGATGAGTTTTAGCTTCCTCTTCTGTTATAGCATGACTAGCAACTAATTCTTCAACTAAAGAATGATCCCTTGTTATTTTTCTAAATTCACTATTTTGAAGTAAATAGCATCTACTATCGCCTACATTTGCAATATATGCTTTATTTTTATAAATTATGACAGTGGTTAAAGTTGTTCCCATTCCACTACAGCCTTCATCTTCTTTAGCTTGTTTATATATTATAGAGTTTACATTGTTATAAGCTTGTTTAAGTATATCATCAATATAATTTATTTTCACATTTTCATTTTGTACCAAATTATTTTTTAAAAAACGAACTATGTTTTCTACTGCTAATTCACTTGCTACTTCACCTTTATTATGTCCACCCATCCCATCAGCGATTGCAAATATACCGATTTCTCCTGAATCAGTGGATATAATCTCACCTTTACAAAAATCTTCATTATTTTTTCTAATTTTTCCGATATGGGAAACACAACTATATATCATAATTTTCCCCCTTCATATTATTTGTGTTTTCTTCTTAATTGACCACAAGCTCCATTTATATCCGCTCCCATTTCTCTTCTTATAGTTGCAGCTATATTTTCTTTTAATAATAAATCTCTAAATTTATATACATATGTTTTATCTGGCTTTTCATAATTTCTTTCTTCAACTTTATTTATAGGAATTAAGTTTACATGACATAACATGCCTTTTAAAATTTTAGCTAATTGATTTGCATCTTCTTTAGAATCATTTACTCCTTTTATAAGTGAGTATTCAAAAGTAACTCTTCTATTTGTATTTTTTATATAGTATCTACAAGCATCTATTACTTCTTTTATCGAATAAGCATTAGCTATTGGCATTATTTCTTTTCTTGATTCATCATAAGGCGAATGAAGTGATAATGCTAAATTTATAGGTATTTTTAAATCTGCTAGTTCATACATTTTAGGCACTACTCCACAAGTAGATAATGTTATATGTCTATATCCTATATTAAGTCCATTTTTTTCATTTACCAATTGTAAGAATTTTTTTGTATTTTCAAAATTATCAAGAGGCTCTCCACTACCCATTAGTACAATATTTGACACTCTTTTGCCTATATCCTCTTGTATTTTTATTATTTGATCTAATATTTCCCATGGTTCTAAATTTCTTAATAGTCCATCTATTGTAGATGCACAAAATCTACATCCCATTCTACATCCTACTTGATTTGATATGCATACAGTGACTCCATGTTCATACTCCATCATAACACTTTCAATTATATTTCCATCATTTAATAAGAAAAGGTATTTTCTCGTTCCATCTATTTTAGACTCTAATTTTAATTCAGTTTCTAAGCTTCCTATATAAGATAGATCTTCTAATTTTTCTCTTAATGACTTTGGTATATTCTTCATATCGTCAAAAGTCTTAGCTCCTTTATAGATCCATCCATATATTTGACTTCCTCTAAAAGCCTTTTCTCCTATACTCTTTATAAAATCTTTTAACTCTTCTTCAGTTAAATTTTTTAAACATACCTTGTTGTTCATAATTGCTTCCTACCTTACTCTCTTTAGTTTCGCTATAAAAAATCCGTCCATACCATGTATATTTGGGTATATTCTTATATATCCACTATCTTGATTATCTAAATCTATATTAACTTCATTTATAGGCACTAATTCAAAATTATCATTTTCATCTAGGAAAGATTTTACTATGTCTATATTTTCTTCATCATGAATAGTACAAGTGCTATATATTAAATTTCCACCTATTTTAACATATTTTGATGCATTATTTAAAATATTTTTTTGTATATCAGGTAGATTTTTTAATTCCTCTTCTTTTTTAAACTTTATCTCTGGTTTTCTTTTTATTATTCCCATACCAGAACATGGAACATCACATATAACATAGTCAAATTTATTTATACTTTCTTGGTCTAACTTTAAAGCATCTCCATCTTCAACTTTAACATTTTTAAGTCCTAATCTTTTTACAGTTTGATTTATAAGTTTTAATTTATGATCAAATACATCTCTAGCCACAACTTTTCCCGAATTTTTCATAATAGTTGCCACATGAGTAGTTTTACCACCTGGAGCACTACATATATCTAAAATCAACTTATTTTCTTCTGGATTTAAAACTTTACCCACTAACATTGAACTTATATCTTGAACTGTAAAGTATCCTTCTTTAAAGAATTTATTATTTTCTATGCTTTTTAAATTTTGAACTTGTATAGCTTCTTCTATTCCATTTACTTTTCTACATTCTATTCCTTGTTTACTTAATTTTTCTATAAGTTCATCTCTATTAGTTTTAAGTGTGTTAACTCTTATATATAATTTTGGTTTTTCTGAATTTGCCTCTAGTAAATCTTCAGCAAAGTCTTGTCCAAAATCACCTATCCATTTTTTTATTATCCATGGACTATATGAGTATTTTATAGATAAATATTCAATTATATCTGTTTTATCAATTTCCATTATATCATCTTTATTTCTTATTACGTTTCTTAATATTGCATTTACAAATCCAGATGACTTTTTATCATATTTTTTTATAATTGCAACACTTTCATTTACTGCTGCATGATCTTTTATACTATCTAAAAATAGAATTTGATAAATTCCTAACCACAATGTTATTTTAACATATGTAGACATCTTTTTCGATTTTATCTTAGATAGTTTATCTATTATATAATTTAAATAATATTTATTTTCTATAATTCCATAAATTAATTCTGTCGCCAATCCTTTTTCTTGATCACTTAAATCTACATTTTTAAAATTTTTATTCACAGATATATTTGAGTAATTTTTGTTTCTTTCTATGTCATATAGCGTTTTAAATGCTAATTTTCTTGCGTTCATTAAATACCTCCAAATTTAAACAGAAAAAGTCCTAGAAACCCCTAGGACAATCTCTACTAATCATCACGTCTTTGTGATATTGCAATTAATCTTAATAATTGTAATACTGAAACTAGTGCTGCTGCAACATATGTTAATGCTGCTGCAGTTAATACATCTTTACCTTCTTTTATCTCTTTTCCTTCTAATATTCCTTCATTACCTATTTGAACTAAAGCTCTTCTAGATGCATTAAACTCAACTGGTAATGTAACTATTTGAAATAATACAGATGCCGAAAATAATAATATACCTATTTTTAAGAATGGTCCACTCATAACGAATCCAATAAGTATTAAAAACCAAGATATATTTGATGCAAAACTAACTACAGGAACTAAACTACTTCTTATTTGAAGTGGAGCATATCCTTTAGCATGTTGAATTGCATGCCCACATTCATGAGCCGCAACAGAAACAGATGTTATAGATGTTCCATAGTAAACATCTTCAGATAATCTTACTACATTACTTCTTGGATCATAATGGTCACTTAAACTACCTCTTACCATCTCTATTCTTACATTATAAAGTCCATTGGCATCTAAAATTTTTCTAGCTGTTTGTTCACCTGTATAACCAAGTTTACTTCTTACCTTAAAATATCTATTAGTTGTGCTGCTTACTTTAAATTGAGCATACATAGTAAAAAGTATCCCTGGTATTAAAATAAATATAGTTGGATCAATACCATAGTATCCATAATACGGCATCATATTTAACACTCTCCTATAAAGAATTTTATTGCATTTTCAACTTCTTTTGCATCAATTTTAGTATCCACACAAGGACCATTAGGCCTTTTGTTAAACACTCCTAAAACAGGTATCTGCTTAATATCTTGAACTCCTGCAGTTAAATCTCTTTCACATGCAACAGCTACAACCGCTTTAGGTCTAAATTCCTTTATTTTCTTTCTAGCTAAAGTTCCTCCTGTCGCTATAAATACATTTACATTATATTTATTTTGCAGTTTTAGTAAATCAGCTACATTGCAAAGCCCACAACTTTTACAATTTTTAACATCAGTAGTTATCTTCAATTTGCATTCACTTTTTTGAATACAATGTGGTATAAGAATAAGTATGTCTTCTGATTTTATATTATACCTATTGCTATAAATATAATCATTGTTTAATTTAATATAGACCTGTCTTATATCATCCTTAGTTATATTGATTGCATTTCCTAAAATGATAAGTATAGGATATAAAAAGTCAACTATTTTAAAATTAATTTTCATTATAGACTTATTGACAGTTTTACCTTTTAATACTCTATAGGTAACTATGCTTGAAAATATTGTTATTAATAAAAGTATAATAAGCAATATATTTACTATCATAGAAAATATATTTTCAAAACTTTTCATAAATACATTTATTCCTAAAAATAGTAAAAGTATTATTAATATGAAAAAACCTATTGTAGTCATGTATTTTTTTAAATTTATCATGTTTATATTCCTAATACAATTCCAGTGCTTATATCATTTCCTTTTATATATTCAGATACTATCATTCTTTTCTTTCCAGACATTTGTATTTCAGATATTTGTAATACTTTGTCTCCTGTACTTACTTCAATTCCATTTTTATCAACACTTAATATAGTTCCAGGTGTTTTTTCACTTAATTTATCTAGTACTTTAGTTTTCCATATTTTCATAGTTTGTTTATCATATGTTGTATATGCACTAGGCCATGGATTTACACCTCTTATAAGATTGTGTATATCCGTTGCAGACTTGCTCCAATCTATATTTCCTAAAGATTTATCCATTATAGGTGAATAACAAGTTTCTTCATCATTTTGTTTTTCTCTAGGAGCTTCTCCTTTTGATATAAGATCTATTGTATCTTTTAAGACCTCTGCACCTTGAACCATCATTTTATCATGAAGCTCTCCTGCTGTTATTTCATCATCTAATGGTATTTCACTTTTTAGAATCATATCACCTGTATCTAATCCAACATCCATATACATAGTAGTAACACCTGTTTTTTCTTCACCATTGATTATAACCCAGTTTAGAGGTGCTGCTCCTCTGTATTTTGGTAGCAATGATGCATGCACATTCACACATCCAAACTTAGGTATGTCTAATATACTCTTTGGTAAAATTTGTCCAAAAGCTACAACTACAATTAACTCAGGATTTATCTCTTTTAATTTCTCTACGAAAGAATCTTCTCTAGCTTTTACAGGTTGGTAAACATCTATATTATACTTTAAAGCTAATTCTTTCACTGGAGGCATAGCTAATTTTTTTCCTCTACCTTTTGGTTTATCTGGTTGAGTAACAACTGCTAATACTTCATGTCCTTCATCTATTATCTTTTGCAAGCATGGAACAGCAAACTCTGGCGTTCCCATAAATACTATTTTCATTTATCTCAACTCCTACTACTTTTCAATTTTATCTACAAATAGTATACCATCTAAGTGATCTATTTCATGGCAAAATGCTCTAGCTAAAAGTTCTTCTCCTTCTATCTCAAACACTTGTCCATTTCTATTCATAGCTCTTACTTTAGCATAATATGGTCTTGTAACTGGCCCACATTCATTTACGACACTTAAGCATCCTTCATCATCAGTTTGTGTTCCTGAAGTTTCTATTATTTCTGGATTTATAAGTTCGATTATTCCATCACCAATATCTATTACCGCTATTCTCTTTAATATTCCAACTTGTGGTGCAGCCAGTCCAACACCGTCCGCTTCGTACATAGTATCAGCCATATCATCTAATAATTGTATTATTTTTTCATCGATTTTATCTACAATTTTACACTTTTTTCTTAATACCGGTTCTCCTATTTGTACAATTTGTCTTAAAGCCATTTTATAACCCTCCTAAATTTTATAATACACTGTAAGGATTTATATCTATAGATATATTTATATCCTTATCAAAAACTATTTCGCGCTTAGTTATACATATATATTTTATTATACCCTTTAATAAATTTATTTCAATATCCTCATCTTTAAATAATATTTGCCATCTGTAATTTTGGTTTATCTTACTTATAGAACACTGATTTGGACCTAAAATAAAACTTAGATCTTCTATTCCTCTTTCATTTAGTAAATATGCTAATGTATCATACATTTTTTTCGCATTTATCTCTACTAGTTTATTATTTTTACCACTTAATACTACACTTAACATATTGTTAAATGGTGCATAGTCAAATAGTTTTCTTATTTTTATTTCATCTTGGTAAAATCCTTTAAAGTCATAATTTATAGCATGTTTAATTGCATAGTGTTCTGTGTCATAAGTCTGTAGAATAACCTTTCCTTCTTGCTCAGATCTACCTGCTCTTCCTGAAACCTGTGTAATCAGTTGAAAAGTGTTTTCTGCACTCCTAAAATCAGGAAATTTTAAAATCATATCTGCTGATAAAATTCCTACCAAAGTAACATTATCAAAATCTAGACCTTTGCTAAGCATTTGGGTCCCTATTAAAACGTCGGCCTCTTTATTTTTAAAACTATTTAATATTCTATCAAATGAACCTTTCTTTGATGTTGTATCTCTATCTAGTCTTAAAACTCTCATGTTTGGAAATAAGTTTTTTATTTCTTCTTCTATCTTTTGAGTTCCAATTCCAAAAGGTTTAATATACTTACTTTTACATTCAGGACATTCTTTAGGTATCTCTTTTTCATATCCGCAATAATGACACTTTCCTGTATTGCTTTTTTTATGATAAGTAAGTGATATATCACAATTTTCACATGTAAAGACATATCCACATTTTCTACAAGAAACAAAATTAGAATATCCTCTTCTATTTAAAAATAGAATAATTTGATTTTTATTTTTAACGGCTTCTTCCATATCAAGTTTTAATTTAGAACTAAAGATACTTTTATTTCCTATCATTAGCTCATCCTTCATGTCAACAACTTCAATTTTTGGCATAGGTTTATTATTTGCTCTTTTATTTATTTCAAGTAGCTTATATTGTCCATTAATAGCCTTATAATATTCCTCAATTGAAGGGGTTGCTGAACCTAAAACCAGAGAAACTTCTCTTTTTCTTGATATAAAGTTTGCAACTTCTATAGTATTAAATTTAGGATTTTTTTCAGACTTATACGCACTTTCATGAAACTCATCTATTATTATTACTCCTAAACTTGTAAATGGCATAAATAAAGCAGATCTAGCGCCGATTAATATACGTATTTTTCCCTCTTTTACTTGCTTATAAACATCATGTTTTTCACCCTCTGATAGTTGGCTATGAAAAACCCCAACTATATTTCCAAATTTATTTCTAAATCTAGATATAGTTTGTGGTGTTAATGATATTTCAGGTACTAACATCAAGCTGTCTAAGCCTTGATTTAACGCATTTTCTATTATTTCCATATAGACTTCTGTCTTTCCACTTCCTGTTACTCCATGGATCATATATGGCTTTTTATCCTCATTAAACATTTCTTGGTTTATTAAATTAACAACTTTTTCTTGTTCTTCATTTAATTTTATATCTTTATGTTCCACAGAATATATTTGTTCAGGATTTCTATAAAAGTCAGTCTCTTTTATATTTATAATATTTTTTTCTTTTAATCCATTTATACTCTGTCTTGTTGCATTTGTATTTTCTAGTAACTTGCCTAAATCAATTTCTTTAACATTTTTTATATATTCAAGTATCTCTTTTTGCTTAATTCCTAATCTTATTTTATTCTCTTTTAAATATTCATCAATTTCTTCAGCTTGTTTGCTAAGTGAAATCATATAAACTTTTTTTTCATTTTTATGATCATTATATCTCCATATTACATTTACTACATTTAATTTTTTTAATTTATATATAATATTATTTAAGTTTGGTATTTTTTTTATCTTATCAATTCTAACTTCATTTTTATTTTCTTTTAAAGTGTCTATTAGTTTTTGTTCATTTTTATTTTCACTTGTATAGTTTTCATCTATAAGCTTTATAACCTTATAATTATTTAATTTATATCCCTTGGGATAAAGTAAATTTATACAGTCAATATATGTACATAGATATTTATTTTTCATCCAAATTATTAAGTTTATATCATCTTTATTAAAAATTGGCTCTTCATCTAATAAGTCAGTAATCTTTTTAGTTCTTATATTCTCATCTACATAATCATCTATTTCGAAAACAAATGCTTCTACTGGTTTATTATACATACCAAAAGGAACTAATACCCTATGTCCAATACATATATTTTCACTTAAAAACTCAGGTATTTCATATGTAAATAAATTATCAGTGTGTGTAGAATTATTTCTTACTATAACTTTTGCATATTGCTTCATACTTTGACCTCTATTTTTTATTTTACCTACTTAATATCTATCATTTACAGCAAATGCAATCTTTATAAGTATCCTTTTAGATATAGCATTTATTTATAAATGAAAATTAAGCATCTATAATTAATATAGATGCTTACATGTTTAATAGAGTTTTTATCTTATCTAAGATAACATCTGCTACCTCTTCTTTTTTCATTTTAGGATACTCAGATATGATTCCATCTTTATCGATAACTTTAACGATATTAGTGTCAACTCCAAATCCTGCACCTTCTTGAGTCAAGTCATTTGCTACTATAAAATCTAAATTCTTTTTCTTGATTTTTCCTTTAGCATTTTCTAATAAATCATTAGTTTCCGCTGCAAAACCAACTAAAATCTTATCTTCTTTTATTTTCCCGATTTCTAGTGCTATATCCTTAGTTCTATCTAACTTTATACTTAAATCATCATCTGATTTTTTAATCTTCTTGTCAGAGTAGCCTTTAGGTTTGTAATCAGCAACCGCGGCACTCTTTATTACAACTTGATTATCTTTTATGTTTTCTAAAACAGCATTATACATATCTTCTGCCGATTCAGTTTTTATAAATTTTTTTAAGTTTTGAGGTGGTAATATATTTGTAGGTCCAGATATAAGAGTTACATCTGCACCTCTTTCTATAGCTTTTTTTGCTATAGAATAACCCATCTTACCTGTTGATCTATTAGTTATATATCTTACTGGATCTATACTCTCAACTGTAGGGCCTGCTGTTACTATTATACTTGTGCCTTTTAGGTCTTGCTCTACATTTAATAAACTAATTATTTTTTCAAATATAGTATCTACAGATGCTAGTTTTCCTGATCCAACATCTCCACAAGCTAATCTTCCACTTTCAGGTTCTACAAATTCATAATTTAAATCTTTCAATATTTGTATATTTCTCTGTACTATAGGATTTTCATACATATTAGTATTCATTGCAGGTGCAACAAGAACTTTAGCTTTAGTAGCCATAACAGTCGTTGTTAACATATCATCAGATATTCCATTTGCTACTTTTCCAATTACATTTGCAGTAGCAGGAGCTAATACAAATAGATCTGCTTTTTTTGCTAATGAAATATGCTCTACATCCCAAGTTTTAGGTGATTCAAACATATCTTCAACAACATAATTTTGGCTTAATGTCTGAAACGTAAGTGGAGCTACAAATTCAGTGGCTGATTTAGTCATTATTACATGAACATTTATTCCAGCTTTTTTTAGCTTACTAACTAAATCACAAGCTTTATATACAGCAATTCCCCCACTAACTCCTAAAACTACAGTTTTATCTTTTAACATGATATTACTCCTCTATTATGTTTTGAACTTGAGCTAAATGATGCTTAGCTTCTTCTATTTCTATTTCTTCTTCTGTAAGTTTTCTAAAACTTATTTTTCTATCTGCAACTTCTTGTGTTGCTAATGTAACAGGTTTTATTTGTTGATGCTTAGTTGTAGGAACATATGGTGTTGCTCCATCTATTAACTCTCTAGATCTTTTGGCTACAGTTACCACTAAATAGTATCTGTTATCAATTTGATTTAAAACTTCGTTTATTGACGGCTTTATCATTTTATAATTCCTCCTTAAATTTCTTTATTATACTATCTTTATATCTATAAACTTTATTTTTTTCAGCTGATATTATATGTTCTACCTCTTTAGCTGAAGTGTGTACATCTTTATTTATTACGAAATAATCATAATCTTTTATTTGGCATATCTCGTCAAGTGCAGATCCGAATCTTTTCTTTATTTGTTCTTCTGTTTCTGTTCCTCTTCCAACTATTCTATTTTTTAACTCATCAAGAGATGGAGGAAGTATAAATATAAATACACCTTCTGGATAAACTTCCTTTATTTGTCTAGCACCTTGCATCTCTATTTCTAAAACTACATCATTTCCATTTTCTAAATTTTCTAATATGGCAGCCTTTGGTGTTCCATAGAAATTATCATATATTTGAGCATGTTCTAATAGCTCATTGTTATCTATCATTTCTTTAAACTTATCTTTAGTTACAAAGAAATAATTAACTCCATCTACTTCTCCTTCCCTAGGGCTTCTAGTAGTTGCTGAAACTGAAAGTTTAACATCCTTATTATTTTCTAAGAACTCTTTACATATAGTTCCTTTACCTGCTCCAGATGGTCCAGAAATAACTAATAATAAACCTTTCCTCTTCATCTATATCTTCCTTTCTAATTCTCTATATGCTCTTCTTTATCTATAAATCTATGTGCTACTGTTTCTGGTTGAACTGATGATAATATTATATATTGACTGTCAGTTATTATAACTGCTCTAGTCTTTCTTCCATAAGTAGCATCGATTAATCTTCCACTTTCTTTACTCTCTTGTATTAATCTTCTTATAGGAGCTGACTCTGGACTTACTATAGCAACCACCTTGTTAGCCATAACTACATTACCATATCCTATATTTATAAGGTTCATACTCATAAACATCTCTCCTATTCTATATTTTGTATTTGTTCTCTTATTTTCTCTAACTCACTTTTGATTTCTACTACTAAGTTAGTTATATTTAAATCTGATGACTTAGATCCTATAGTATTAGTTTCTCTATTCATCTCCTGTATTAAAAAGTCTATCTTTCTACCTATAGACTCATCTTTATGTATTGCCTTTTTCAACTGTGTAATATGACTTTTAAATCTTACTATTTCTTCTGTTATACTACACTTGTCTGCATATATAGCAACTTCTTGCGCTAATCTATTTTCATCTATAAGGCTTGGATTTTCTAGTATTTCGGCTATTCTACTATTTAATTTTTCTTTATATTCATTAACAACATTATATGAATACTTCTCTATATCTTCAATATAATCTTTTAATAAATCACATCTTGTATCTATATCATTAGAAAGCTTTATACCTTCTTCACATCTCATCTCTTTTAGATTTTTAAGACTCTCTTCTAAAGCTAATTTTAACATTTCCCATAATAAATCTGCATCTTCTTCTTTTTCTTCACATTTTATTATATCTGGAAACTTAGCAATATTCATAACAGTTATATCATCATTTAAATCAAATGTTGATTTTATGTTATTTAATATATTTACATATTGAGATGCTAACTTCTCATCAAATTTTAAGTTTACATCTTCACTACCTATTAAGTCAAGCTTTATATATAAATCTACTCTTCCTCTTTTAACATAATCTTTGACTATATTTCTTATTTTATCCTCTAAGAATGATATTTTTCTTGGTAGTCGTACATTTATGTCTACATACTTATGATTAATAGTTCTGCATTCTACTATAAAATGATAATTATCATTTTTATATTCGCCTCTTCCAAAGCCTGTCATGCTTATAGCCATTTACTATACCTCCAAAGTTCCTTCACATATTTTAACTGCATTTCCTATCATATATACGTCATCTAATATTTCTATCTTTACTGTTCCTCCTTCTGAACTTACATTGACTATATTATCAACCTTATCTAAATAATTGGCAACTATTACAGATGCAGTCATCCCTGTCCCACATCCTAAAGTATATCCACATCCTCTTTCCCATGTATATACTTTTATATTGTCTCTATCATCTATTTTTACAAAGTTAACATTAGTATTTTGAGGAAAAACTTTATTTTTTTCTATTAGTTCTCCATAACTATATATATCTTTTTTATTTATTTCATCTACAAATACAATAGTATGTGGAACCCCCATGAGTACAGAACTCACAAGAAATTCTTTATTATCTATTACTAGTTTTTCATTTATAAATACTTCTTTATCAGTGTTTACTGGAATATTTTTTGGATTGAAATTTGCTTTTCCCATATTTACTCTTATGGTATTAATCTTATCATTGTATATATTTAAAGATATTTTCTTTACTCCGTCAAGTGTATATACAGTAAACTCATTTTCGTTTACTATATTATTATCATATACGAATTTACAAAAACATCTTAAACCATTTCCACACATATTAGCTCTTGATCCATCTGAGTTGTAATATACCATTTCGACATCACATACATCTGAATTTTTAACTACTAACAATCCATCTGCTCCAATTCCAAAATGTCTATGGCAAACTCTTTTAGCTAAATCTGAATAATCATTAGAATCTATATTATCAAATCTACCATCGATTGCTATAAAATCATTTCCGACTCCATGTAATTTCCAGAAGTTCATTTATATCCCCCCTATAAATTTGAATTCTTAGCTTATTATACAATATTTTGTTCATAAAAGGAAATTATATTAACTATAACCTATATATTATTTTAAACTATATTGCAAATATTATATTCACATTATTATGTATATGTGTAATAATCTACTTATCAATGAATTATGAAAGGAGTGATTTTATGGCATTCGATGGTTTAGTTGTTCATTCTATATCAAATGAACTTTCCAACAAATTAGTTGGTGGTAAAATAGATAAAATATATCAACCTGAAAATGATGAAATAGTTTTACATATACGAAATAATAAAGAAAATTTCAAGCTTGTACTTAGTGCTAGTGCTTCTAATCCTAGAATTTATATTTCTAGAAATTATAAAAAAGAAAACCCAATAAATGCACCTATGTTTTGTATGTTGCTTAGAAAATACATTCAAAGTGGAAATATAGTAAGCGTATCACAAATTGGATTTGAAAGAATAATTAAAATAACTGTGGAATCTTTAGATGAACTTAAGTCAAAGACTACCAAAGATATAATAATAGAAATAATGGGAAGACATAGTAATATAATATTAACTCATGAGGAGGATAAAATAGTAGATTCTATAAAAAGAATTCCCCCAAGTATAAGTAGAGTAAGACAAATATTACCTGGGGTTAAATATATATTACCTCCATCTCAAGATAAACTTAATCCACTTGATGATATATCTATATCTGAATTTGAATCTATAGTTAATAATTTCGATGGAAATATACAAAAATGTATATACTCAAACTTCTTAGGCATAAGTCCTACAATAGCAAAGGAAATATGCTTTAGGTCTAATATTGATTACTCTACACCTATATCATCATTAAGTTGTGAAAATGTATTTAATATATACTCTAACTTCTCAAACTTAATGAATAATATAAAAGATAATAACTATAGTCCTTGCTTATCTATAGATCCTACTGTAGATAAACTTATTGATTTTAGTTGTATTGATTTAACGTTATTTAATAAACTAAAAATGGTTTATGACGATAGTATGTCTTTTATAGTAGAAAGTTTTTATGCTAATAAAGATATTAAGGAGAGAATTAATCAAAGGGCATCAGATTTCAAAAAAAGTGTTTCTATTAAATTAGATCGATTATACAACAAGCTTAAAAAACAAGAAATAGAACTTAAGGAATCTGATAACGCTGAATTTTACAAGGTTAAGGGCGAACTTATAACTTCTTATATTTATATGATTGAAAAAGGTATGTCCAGTGTAGATGTTCAAAACTTCTATGACCCTCAATTAAATAATATAAAAATAGACCTTAATCCAAACCTAACTCCTTCTGAAAATGCTCAGAAGTACTTTAAAAAGTATAATAAGTTAAAACATGCTAAAAAAGAAATTACTGCTCAAGTTAAATTGAGTCTTGAAGAGATAAATTACCTAGAAAATATACTCTTGAGTATAGATAATTGTGATAATTTAATTGAATTAGATGATATAAAAGAAGAACTTCAAAAGCTTGGCTATATGAAGGGGAAAGTTAAGTCAAAAAAAGAAAAAACTAACGTAGGTACTAAACCAAATGAATTTGTATCTTCAGATGGTTTTACAATTTTAGTAGGTAAGAACAATAAACAAAATGATCTTTTAACTTTAAAAATAGCAAGTAACGAAGACATATGGATGCATACAAAAAATATTCCTGGTTCACATGTAATAATTAAATCAGAAGGGAAAGATATTCCAGATTCTACTCTTTTAGAAGGGGCAATGTTAGCTGCATTCTTTAGTAAATCTAGAATGTCTTCTCAGGTTCCAGTTGATTATACATTAAAGAAAAATATAAAAAAACCTAATGGTGCTAAACCAGGTATGGTGATTTATGAAACTAACAGTACAATTTATGTAACTCCATCAGAAGAATTGGTTGTAAAATTAAAAAAACAGGGCTAAGCCCTGTTTTTTAATTTATACAAGTTGAGAATTAAGAACTGAAGATTCTTCTTTAATCTCTTCATTTTTAAATTCATCTTTATTTAAAACTCTATTTAATATAATTCCAACTATAGCTGCTAAGCTAAGTCCTGTTATCGTAACTGTCTTAGTTATAGGTATTCCTATTACTATACCTTTATTTCCTAAGTAAGTAGTTCCTAGTCCAATTATCATTATAGTTGCTATTATTATTATATTCTTTTTATTGCTTATACATTTACTATCATTTATAGTTTTCAATCCTACATAAGAAATCATAGAGAATAGCATTATACTTATTCCACCCATAACTTCTGTAGGTATACTTTGTAAAAACCCTCCAAATTTACTTACACAAGCAAGTACTATAGCGCAAACTGCTGTTCTTCTTAATATAGATGGATCATAGTTTTTAGTTATTGCAAGTACTGCTGTATTTTCTCCATAAGTTGTATTTGCAGGTCCTCCTAAAAATCCAGCTGCCATAGTAGCAAACGCATCTCCCATTAATGTTCTGTGAAGTCCTGGTTCTTCTATGAAATTCTTTCCAACTACTGTTCCGTTAGTTGTCATATCTCCTATATGCTCCATAAATACTGCTAAAACTACAGGAGCTATTAAAACTATTGTATCTAAGCTAAATTTAGGTAACCTAAAGTGTGGTATTTGTAAAATTGATGATCCACTCATTAATGATAAATCTACATTACCTAATATTAGTGAAACTATATATCCTATAGCTACTGCGATTATTATGTTTAACTGTTTTGCAAAGCCCTTACCAAATACATTTATAGCCACTGCCAATCCTAATGTTATTATAGCTACAATAAAATTGTTTGATGCCATATCTATAGCTGTAGGTATTAAGTTTAAACCTATAACAGCTATCATAGCTCCAACAACTTGAGCTGGGAAGTATTTTTTTATTTTTGCTACTCCAACTTTTTTTATTATAAGTGCCATTACTAAGTATATAAGCCCTGCAATAATTATACCCCCTTGAGCATATGCTAAGTCTCCATTATGAGCTTCTTTAGCAGCTAATATAACTGGTATAAATGCAAAGCTTGAACCTAAAAACGCTGGTACAACTCCTTTTGTACATGCATGGAATATTAACGTACCAATTCCTGCACAAAATATTGCAACCGAAGGATCAAAGCCGGTTAAAATCGGAACTAATACTGTAGCTCCAAACATAGCTAATAAATGTTGTAATGATAAAATTGTTTTTTTCATAAAAAAACCTCCCTATTTTTAGTTTGGGAGAAATAATTCTCCCTTTTTCAGCATCTCTGTACTGATTTAAAAGGCATTAACCTTATATAATTTTATGTTATTATTCGTTTATAGTTACTGAATCTTGTTTATCAATTTCATCTAACATAACCGAAATTATCTCATGTCTTGATGTTGGAACATTCTTCCCAACATAATCTGCTCTTATAGGTAATTCTCTGTGACCTCTATCTACTAATACTGCTAATTGAATTGCATTAGGTCTACCTACATCCATTATTGCATCTAAAGCAGCTCTTACAGTTCTACCTGTATATAATACATCATCCACTAGAACCACAACTTTATTATTTATATCAAAGTCAATACTTGAACCATTTATTACTGGATCAACATCAATTTCTTTTAAATCATCTCTGTATAGAGTTATATCTATTTGACCTGTGTTTATAGCTACACCTTCTATACTCTCAATTTTCTTTGCTATTCTATTTGCTATAGGTACTCCCCTAGTTTTTATTCCTACTAAAACTACATTTTCAATACCTTTATTTCTCTCTATAATCTCATGACTTACTCTTGTTATAGCTCTTGATATAGCTTTTTCATCCATTAATTGAGCCTTTTCTTTCATTAAAATCCTCCTTCAAAATAGGTAAATAAAAAGCTTCTTGCCAAAGACAAGAAGCTATAGTTAACCTGTATAACACATAAAATCATGTGTAAACTTTCTTGCCTTGCAATTTCTCTGAATCGCTTAAAGGTAAATATCATTTATATCATTATATAATAGTAGTAATATTTTCTCAACTAATTTTATTTAATTTTCCTAATTATATTTTTAAAATTATCTGGTAATTCTGAATCAAATTCTACATATTCTTTTGTCGATGGGTGAATAAATCCAAGTTTTTTAGCATGTAGAACTTGTCCTTTTATTCCAAATTTGTTAGACTTTGGACCATAAACAGGATCTCCTAAAAGAGGATGATTTAAAGATAGTGCATGAACTCTTATCTGATGTGTTCTTCCTGTTTCAAGAGTTGCTTTAACATGTGTATAATTTTCAAACCTTTCTATAACTTCAAAATGAGTTACTGCATTTTTACCATCTTTTACTACAGCCATTTTTAGTCTGTCTTTAGGGTTCCTACCTATAGGTTTATCCACTGTTATTTTATCTTCTTTCATTACCCCATGGCATATAAATTCATACTCTCTTGTTATAGAGTGATCTTTTAACTGCTCTGCTAAACTATTATGTGCATTGTTGTTTTTAGCAATCATTAAAAGTCCAGAAGTGTCTTTATCTATTCTATGAACTATTCCTGGTCTTATAACTCCATTTATAGATGATAGGTTATCTCTACAATGGTATAAAATTGCATTAACTAATGTATTTTCATAATTTCCTGGAGCAGGATGTACAACCATGTCTTGTGGTTTATTCACTATAAGTACATCACTATCCTCATATACTATATCTATAGGAATATCTTGAGCTTTTACTTCTAAATCTTTCGGCTCAGGTATTTCTATAACTACATCATCATCTTCTTTAACTAAGTATTTTGCTTTTTCTACCTTTCCATTAACACTAACTTTCTTTTCTTTTATAAGTTTTTGTATATAACTTCTAGACATATCACCTAACTGAGCTGATAAGTATACATCTAGCCTATCGCCTTCCTCTTCTTCTATAACTAAAAATTGTCTTTTTTCTTCCATATCTTCACCTACTTGTCATTTTCAAAAAATATAATATATACACATAGTAGTATTGTTCCAACTACTACAAAAACATCTGCTACATTAAATACATAATCCCAGATTACTCTAAAATCAAAGTAATCTACTACAAATCCCAATCTTATTCTATCTATTAAATTTCCTAACGCTCCTGATATTATAAGAATTATTGCTGACTTACCTAAGATATTTAAATCTTTTTTGTATAAATAATATAAACCAAAAACACAAGCTGCAATAGCAACTACTATAAATATAATTTGATTATTTTGGAACATTCCAAAAGCTGCTCCTCTATTTTCAACATATGTCAAATGAAATATATTTTTTATTATAGGTATACTTCCAATATTGGCTAAATAATTCACAGCTAAATATTTAGATATTTGATCTATCGCTATAAGTCCTATTATTATTAATATATATAACAATAAAATTTCCTCCTTGTAATATTAATCTATTCTTTTATTATATAGATTAATATTACAAGGAGCAATATAGATTATAAATCAAAATAAGATAGAGAATTCTCTATCTTATTTTAATTAATTATTTATTTTGTAATTTCAGGTATAGTTACAAACTCATAACCTAAGCTTTGCATTTTTGGTATTATTTTTTCTAAAGCTTGTATAGTTTGTGATTTATTATTTCTGATTTTATTATAATCATGAAGTAATATTATTGTTCCATTTTCTGCTTTTTCTTCAATAGTTTTTACAATATTATATACTCCAGGGTTACTCCAATCTTTAGTGTCTAAATCTGACCATAAAACAACTTTCATATGATTTGACTTTATTATATCAAATAATGTTTCATTTATAGCTCTATATGGTGGTCTAAATAATGTAGGTTCTTTTCCTATTTCTTTTTTTATTATTTCTTGAGTTTCCATTATTTCTTTTCTTATCTGTTCATTAGAACTTTTACATATATTTATATGAGTAAAAGTATGATTACCAATTTCATGTCCTTCTTCATATGCCCTCTTTACAATTTCTGGATTCCAGCCTACTTTTTGCCCTACTACAAAAAATGTAGCTTTTGCATTGTATTTTTTTAATATGTCTAATATCTGAGGCGTAAAATCTTCATCTGGACCATCATCAAATGTCAAAGCAATCATCTTTTTATTTTCATTTCCTTTTTTAATAATAATATCTCCATATTTTTTAGATATATTATTATTTATCATTGCTTTTTGTTTACTTCCTATTTCAAACTTGTTAAAAATATCAATATTATAAAATAAAGTCACTAACATAAATACAGATACAGTGTATATTAGTACTTTTTTCATAATCTTCCCTCTTTCCTTTATAAGTCATTACCTCTCATGTCTCTATTCATATTAACTAAATCTTCTACTACCTTTGTATATAAATTTGGTCCACTAAAGTTGTCTTTTATACTAACACTTTCTATATTATTTACTGGTCTGTCATCTTCTTTTGCACATTTAGCACATAATCTTGTTTCAGGAATAAATTCTAATCGTTCTTCATCTATACATTTATTGCAGTTCTCACACTTTCCATAACTTCCATTTTCCATTTTATATAATGCATTATCTATTTCATTTAATTTGAATTTTTCATGATTAGTTAAACTATTTTGCATTTCTTGCATATAAACTTCAGTTCCCATATCGGCTAAATGATTATCATAACTTGATAATTCACCTGATGTAAACTTTTCACTAGTATGTTGCATAGAGTTTCCAAATAAAGTATTATCCTCCATCTCTGAAACCAGTTTTATTATATTATTTTTTTCATTTAACAAAGTATTTTTGTATTTATTTATGTCCATAATAACCTCCTTTATTTTCTTCTATATTTATCAACTATATCTAAAAATTCTGCTAAATAAGCTCCTATTATAGGAAGATTAACCCATTTAGATATAAAGTATATAAATATAGCTGTTAAAATACTAAAACCTATAGCCTGTCCAAAACCCTTTCCTATTCCTGCTATAAAATTTGTAGTAAACATCCTCCGTCTACTATCTGTTAAAATCATAAATTCTCTAATTCTACTTCTCTCAATGATATACATCAAATCATCTAGTTTATTATTTACAACATTAAGAGTTCTTAAATAAACTGGATCATTTTCATCTCCATGTATTTTTTTATCAATATCCTTCATGTTAATAACCTTAATTATCATCTTATTTCCAGTTCTATATTTTTTCAAAACTCTACACATCCTAAATTCATATAAAAATATTCTACAGTTTTTAGTATGCTAAATTTTATATTTTAAATGCAAAAAAGCCCTATAAATAGGGCTTTTTAAATTTGGATTTAAAGGAATTTTTTCTCAATTAATCCTACTTTCTTATATACTTTTCTAAGTGTTTTTCTTGCTTGATATTCTGCTTTTTGAGCACCTTGAGCATAAATATTTTCTAAATAATCTTTATTAGCTAATAAATACTCATATTTTTCTCTTAATGGTTTTAATGTTTCTATTATAACTTCAGATACATCATTTTTAAAGTCTCCATATCCTCTACCTTCATACATTGAAACTATCTCTTCTACAGATTTATTATCTAATTTAGAGTATATATCTAAAAGATTTTTTATACCTAGCTGTTCATCATTATATTGAACTATTCCTATAGAATCCGTTACACTTCTTTTTATTTTTCTTCTTATGGTATCTTCATCATCTACTAATAAAATATATGCATTTTCATTTTCATCTGATTTACTCATTTTTTTAGTAGGTTCTTGTAAGCTCATAACTCTCGCTCCAGCTTTTGGTATATATGGTTCTGGAACTTTAAATGTTTCACTATATCTATTATTAAATCTATTTGCTAAATCCCTTGCTAGTTCTAAATGTTGTTTTTGATCTTCTCCAACCGGCACTAAATCTGTTTGATATAATAATATATCAGCTGCCATTAAAACAGGGTACGTAAATAAACCTGCATTTAAGTTTGCCTCACTTTTTTGAGATTTATCCTTAAATTGAGTCATTCTACTTAATTCTCCCATATAAGTCATAGTGCTTAGTATCCACATAAGTTCTGTATGTGCACTTACATGAGATTGAATGAAAATAGTGTTTTTCTCAGGATCTAGTCCACTAGCTAAATATTGAGCTAATAATTGCATAGTATTTGCTCTTAAATTTTTTGCTTCTTGAGGTACTGTTATTGCATGTAAATCAACTACACTATAATAGCAATTGAAATTATCTTGTAGCTCATTCCAATTTTTTATAGCACCTAAGTAATTACCTAACGTTAACTTACCAGATGGTTGGGCTCCACTAAATATTATCTTTTTATCACTCATAATTGCCTCCTATAAATTTTTTAACATTCTAAGTACTATATCTTTAGAGTTATGAGCTGCTTGCCCTACAAATTCTTCATAAGTAACATCAGCACTTCCATCAGCTTTATCAGACATAGCTCTTATTACTACAAATGGAGTATGATTCACATAGCAAACATGTGCTATAGCAGCTCCTTCCATTTCTCCACAATAACCATTAAACTCTTTTACTAGCTCATCTTTTAATTCTTTATTACTTATAAAAATATCTCCACTTAATACTCTTCCTTTTAAAACTTTATGAGTCTTAATTTCCTCTTTAGAAGATTCATAAGCTGCATTTATTAATTTTTCATCTGCTACAAATATAGAGTTATCCATTCTTGGAATCATACCCTTTTTATCTCCAAATACAGTTGTATCAAAGTCATGTTGTATAGCATCTGTTGAAATAACTATGTCATATACATCTAATTCATTATTTAAAGCTCCTGCAACTCCCGTATTAACAACTGCATCTACTTTAAATTCACTTATTAAAATTTGAGCACATAATGCAGCATTTACTTTACCGATTCCACATCTAACTAAAACAACTTCTTTTCCTTCTAATTTTCCCACATAAAACTTTAAACTAGCTTTTTCTATTGTTTCTTCAATGTCCATTACATCTTTAAGTATATCTACTTCCTCATCCATTGCACCTATTATTGCTATTTTATTCATAATTTATTTCCTCCTATGTTTTTCTATATTAAAAAATCCGCCCTAAATAAATAGGACGGACAATTTTTCCGCGGTACCACCTAAATTATATATACATTTTTTGTACATATCACTTAATTTTCCTGCTATAACGTGCAGTCACGATATCGGCTACTATTTAGTTTTCACCGAATTCCTCCAAGGCCCATTCATTAAATATATTTTTGTTAAGTTCTCAGCATCCTTAACTCTCTGTATTAAATAGTAATTTAATTACTCTTCCTCTTCTTAGGATTTTATATTTTTATAATTATTTATTTTATATAATATGTTTTAATAATTAAAAAGTCAACCACTTAATTTGAAAAATAAAAAAGAGTAAAGAAAATTTTCTTTACTCTTTCTATATTTTATAAGAAAAATTGAGTTCCTGGTCCTATTGGAATTCCTGTTAAAGCCCATATTATAGCAAATATAGTCCAACCTATTAAAAAGGCCATAGAAATTGGCATCATCATACTCATTAAATTTCCAACACCAAAATCTTTTTTATATTTTTGACCAAATACAACTATAACCCCTAAGTAGTTCATTAATGGAGATATTATGTTAGTAGATGAATCTCCTATACGATACATTAACTGAACTCCTGCTGGCGAAAATCCTGCAACCATTAGCATAGGTACAAATATAGGTGCTAAAAGTCCCCATTTTGATGAAGCTCCACCCATAAATAAATTTACGAATGCAGTTAAGAATATAAATGCAACCATTAGTACTATAGACATAAACATATTTCCTTCTGGAATTAATGAAACTAAATCTGCCCCTAGAGATGCTACTAATACTCCTAAATGAGAGTCATTAAAATAGTTTATAAATTGTGCAACAAAGAATAATATAACTATTATAGGAGCCATATCAGCCATTGCTTTACACATAGCAGGAACTATATCTGCACTCTTTTTAAACTTACCTGACTTAAATCCATATACTAATCCACTTATAGCAAATATAACAAACATTAACATAATTACCATATCGCCTTTAAAGAATATCGAATCTAAGAAGCTATCTACCATATTAAAAGTAGCTGTGCCATCTGAGTTAACTACCCATAATCCAACGTTAGTAGATAAATCTCCAACTAAAGGTATTTTATTGCCTGTATCTATAGGTAATGCCGCTAATACTATAAGTCCTATAACTAACAATAATACCTTATTTGTAAACTTATATGCGTCTTTTTCTTTTTGAGTTATTTCATGATCAGCTTCAACATCAGCTTCTTTTTTATTATAAGTCCCTAATCTTGGCTCTACAAATTTATCAATTACTATTGTTCCTAATATTATAATTACAAGAGTTGATCCCATCATGAAAAACCAGTTACTTGTTACTGAAAGTCCTCCAGCTAAACTACTTCCTACCATTGCATCTCCAGTTTCTGCTGCTGCTTGAGTAAAAGGTAATAATAAAGCATCAGTAGAACTTACAAAAAGATTTGCACTAAATCCACCTGAAACTCCTGCAAAACCTGCTGCAAGACCTACTAATGGATGTCTTCCTAATGTATAATACATCAATGCTGCCAGAGGTATTAAAACAACATACCCTGCATCTGATGCCATATTAGACATAACTCCTAAAAATATAACTACTGGTGTTACTAATTTAGAAGGTGTAGATGAAACTATACTTTTCATAGCCATAGATAAATATCCACTTTGATCCATAAGTCCTATTGCTAGCATGATTATAAGTATAGTCCCTATAGCGTACATATTCATAAAATTAGATATTGCAGTTCCAATTACATAAGATAATCCATTGGAATACCTCTCTGCTACAGTGGTTCCATTAGCTCCAACCTTTAAAACTTCTATTGGTTCTTGCCCTAATAAATTGTTTATTGGGAAATCTCCTAAAGGTGTTTTCGCTACCACTCCAAACGAACCTAAAACTGCCGACAGTACCAATACAAATGCTGCTATATACATAAACATAAGTACTGGATGAGGCAATTTATTTCCAAGCTTTTCTATAAAATCCATAAAAGCTTGAACTTTTGTTTTCTTTTTACTTGTTGCATTCATTCATTAATCCTCCCCTGTTGTCTTTTTTTGATACTTTTTCATTTTAACACATCAGGCAAACATTTTCACAAATTTTAGAAAAGTTCTTATTTTTTATTATTTTCGATATTTTTCGAGTTTTTTCACATATTTTTTTTAGGAGTTTTATATCAAATACTTTTGTTTTTTAAGTTGTATACAATATTATTTCCATATATTTGAATATTTCATTTAATAAATTGCATAAAATAAAAAATCCCTAGAATATTCTAGGGATTTTTATTAAAATTTATTATTTTTTTATAACCTTAATTCCAGTCATATGGTCATTTAAGTTATGTTTTTCTATACTTTCATCTTCTACTCTATTTATTTCTAAGGCTAATGTTTCTGATTTTATATAATCAGAGTATTCATTTATTGCTTTAGCTATTTCATCATCTGAGCAGTAATCTATTACTATATTATCTAATACATCAAAATCATTAGATTTTCTTAATTGCTGTACTTTTGATATAAATTCTCTTGCATATCCTTCATTTATTAATGTCTCATTTAAAGTTGTATCTAATATTACAAATAAGTTATTTTCCATAGTAACATTAAATCCTTCTTTAGCTGATATATTTATTAATACATGATCTTTATTAAAGTTAAATTTTTCTCCATCTATATCAACAGCTATAGATTCTCCAGCTTCTAATTTAGCTACAACTTCACTTGCATCAAGTTTATTTAAAGCTCCTGCAAAGAACTTCATTTTTGCTCCAAGTATTGGTCCTAATACTTTAAAGTTTGGCTTTAATGTAAAGTTCATGTATTCTCCTAAATCTTTTGCAAATACAACCTCTTTAACATTTAGCTCTTCTTTTATTAGGTCTACAACATCACTTATAGTTTCTTCGTATTTACCATCTACTAAAACTTTTTGTATTGGTTGACGAACTTTTATTCTTGTTGCTTCTCTTGAAGCTCTTCCTAATGTAACTAAGTTTTTAACTAAATCCATTTTCTCTTCTAATTCATTATCTATTAAATCCATATTAGCTTTTGGATAAGTAGCTAAATGAACTGATTCTTCATTAGTTAAGTTTCTATAGATTTCTTCAGCTATAAATGGTGTAAATGGAGCTATTAACTTACAAAGCTCTGTTAATATTTCATAAGTTGTATTATAAACTGATTTTTTATCTTCAGTTAATTCTGTAGCCCAGAATCTTCTTCTTGAACGTCTTATATACCAGTTTGATAAATCTTCATTTATAAACTCTTGTATCATTCTTACAGTTTTATTTAATTCAAATATTGCTAAGTTTTCTTCAACTTCTTTCTTTAAGTTATTAAACTTAGATAATATCCATCTATCAAGTTCTGGTCTGTCTTTGTATTCAACAAAGAATTCAGAAGGATTGATTCCATCAGTGTTTGCATATAGTGTAAAGAAATTATATACATTTTTCATCGTTCCTAAGAACTTACTTTGAACTTCTTTTAATCCATCTACATCAAATCTTGTTGGAGTCCATGGTGGTGATACATATAATAAGTACCATCTTAGAGCATCTGCTCCATATTGATCAAATAATTCAAAAGGATTTACAGTGTTTCCTCTTGACTTACTCATCTTCTTACCTTCCTTATCTAATACTAGATCGTTAACTAACACTCTCTTATATGGAGCTTTTCCTGTAACGAAAGTAGATATAGCAAGTAATGAATAGAACCATCCTCTAGTTTGGTCTATTCCTTCACAGATGAAATCTGCTGGGAATAACTCATCAAAGTTTTCCTTATTTTCAAATGGGTAGTGATGTTGTGCAAATGGCATTGATCCACTATCAAACCAACAATCTATAACATCTGTTACTCTTGTCATAGTTCCACCACACTTTTCACACTTAAAGTGTATATCATCAACGTATGGTCTGTGTAATTCTATAGTTTCTGGATCTATATTTTCTATAGCTTTTTCAGCTAATTCTTTTCTAGATCCTACAGATTCTTTATGTCCACATTCACATTTCCATATATTAAGTGGAGTTCCCCAATATCTACTTCTAGATATAGCCCAGTCATTTAAGTTCTCTAACCAGTTACCAAATCTTCCTTCTCCAACAAAGTTTGGATACCATTCAACAGTTTTATTATTAGCTATTAATTGATCTTTTAACTTTGTCATTTCTATATACCAGCTTGGTTTAGCATAATATAAAAGTGGAGTTTGACATCTCCAGCAGTGTGGATAGTTATGAGCTACTTTTTCTTTACCGAATAATTTATTCTCTCCGTGTAACCATTTTATTATCTCAACATCTACCCCATCTTCCATTACAAATTTACCTTCCCATGGAGTAGTTGTAAATTTACCTGCTTCTGAAACTGGTTGTAATACTGGAAGATCATACTTTCTACCTAAGTTGTAGTCATCTTCACCAAAGGCAGGTGCAGTATGAACTATTCCTGTACCATCTTCAGTTGTTACATAGTCACCACATGTTATAAAGAATGCTTTTTTATCAGCTTCAACAAATGGCATTAATTGCTCGTATTCAATATACTCTAAGTCTTTACCTTTTAATTCTTCTATAACTTCGTAGTCTTCTCCTAAAACTTTATTAGCTAAAGCTTTAGCTACATAGTAAACTTCATCATTTTGTTTAACTTTTATATAGTCTATTTCAGGTCCTACAGTTAATGCTACGTTTGATGGTAGTGTCCATGGTGTTGTTGTCCATGCTAGGAAATATTCATCAGCATCTTTTCTCTTGAACTTAGCTATTACTGTATTGTTCTTTATTTCTTTGTATCCTTGTGCAACTTCATGAGATGCAAGACCTGTTCCACATCTTGGACAATATGGAAGTATCTTATGACCTTCATATACAAATCCTTCTTTATTAAACTTATTTAATATCCACCATACAGATTCTATATAATTGTTGTCTAGAGTTATATATGGATTATCTAAGTCTATTTCATAAGCCATTCTTTCAGTCATATCTCTCCATTGCTTTTCAAATGTAAAAACTGACTCTCTACATTTCTTATTAAATTTATCTATTCCATAGGCTTCTATTTGTTGCTTATCAGATAAACCTAATTCTTTTTCAACTTGTATTTCAACTGGTAATCCGTGTGTATCCCAACCAGCTTTTCTTTTTACTTGGTATCCATTCATAGTTTTATATCTACAAACAGAGTCCTTAAGTGTTCTAGCTATAACGTGATGTATTCCAGGATTTCCATTTGCTGTAGGAGGTCCTTCGTAGAATACAAAACTTGGATCATTTTTTCCTTTTTCTAAAGTTCTCTCTAATATATTTATGTCATCCCAGTACTTTGATACTTCAGCTTCAGCTTCTTTTACAGAAGAATCCACTAGAGACTTAAATTTAGTCATTCTAATCCACCTTCCTTTTTTATTTTAAATTTTTACATAAAAAAACCCGCCCCGAAAAGGGACGAGTTATTACTCGCGTTACCACCCTAATTTTACATATGCAAATAATACATTACATATGTAACACTCTTTCAATATAACGGTTTTTAACCGGCACAGCTTAATAGTTTTATCGTTCAGCCTGCAGCTTAGGAGTGATCTTCACCTTTATAAATTTATTGGTTCTCAGCCTTTCCCAACTCTCTGTGAAATTATCTAAAGACTACTCTCTCCATCATAGCTTTTAATTATTAATATATTATTGTATATGTATGAAATTTTATAATACTTTATCAAAATAGTCAATATTTTTTTATTCTAAAGCATCTGATAACTCTTTTTGTAATTCATCTATTTTCTCTACACTTTTTTCATCAATATCAGAGAATATATCATCAACACTTCTGATTTCATCTTCTAATAATGATTTAAACTTATTTCTAAATATTTTAAATTCCTTAACGATAGAATCATACTCTTTTCTTATTTCTATAACTCTATTATTAGCTTGTTCAATTATTTGTCTAGATCTAAGTTCAGCTTCTTCAACTATTATTTTTGCTTTTTTATGAGCTGCACTACAAGTATCTTCTGCTGCAGTTTGAGCTGTTATAAGTGTAGCCTTTAAAGTTTCCTCTATATTTTCATATTTATTAATTTGATCATTATACATTCTTATTTTTTCTTTTAAATCTGTATTTTCTCTGTATAAATTCTCAAAGTCTTCTTTAACTATATCTAGGAATTCGTCAACTTCATCTTCTCTATATCCACGTATTCCTTTTTTAAACTCTTTATTTTCAATTTCTACTGGAGTTAACATATATTCCCCTCCTATAATATTATTTTCGCTTTAACCTTTATTTTTCCTTTTTTAGTTATATCTCCTATATCGGTTATTATAGTTCTACCTTTACCTCTTACAGATATAAGTGAATCTTTTTTAATTATCTTAGATGGAGAAGCTATTTTTTCATAATCTACAAATACTTTTTCAGCATTTATAAGTTTTAAACTCTCCTGTCTAGAAATATTATATATTGAACTAATTACACAATCTAACCTTTCTGATGAAATAGTACCAGAAATTTCTTTAAACTTAGGTTGTGATTTTATTATCTCACTTAATTGTATTTCTTGAACTTCTACATTATTTCTTGAAACTTTATTTAAATTTATAGTTATAAAATCAGATATATCTTTATTTACTATAACTTGGCAAAAGTTATCATGTATATTTATATCTCCAATTTTTTCTCTTTTTATACCTAAATTGAGTAGTGCTCCTAAATAGTCTTTATGTTTTATTTCTTTAAATTTAAAATTTCCCTCAATTTGCAATGCTTTAACCGGCGATTCTATGTCCTCATATTCCATATAATAAGGGTATATACATATTAAACTTCTTTCAGACTCATCTATTCCTCCATCAACAGTATACTTTATATCATCAAAGCTATTTAATATAGATATAGCATTTTTTATTTCGTATGGATTTAAAAAATCAGTGTATCGAACATCATAATTTTTTATAGATGAGTATGCTTTGTCTATAACCTTATACATCTTATTCTTAAGATCAATGTCTTTTATATGATTTGTAAGTGTAATTTTGTCCATTTTATAATCCTGTATATGCTACTAAAGTATAGAACCTATAATCATTCTTATAAATTGTATTGCAAATATAGCAATTATTGGAGAAAAATCAATAGGTCCTTCAAAATATCTATTCATTAAATTTCTTATAGGTCCTTCTATAGGCTCCGTTAACATTCCAATTACATCGTATGCTTTGGAATCAATCGCCCCTGGAATCCAACTCATAATTGCTCTTATTATTATTGCATATTGAATTATGTCAGTTAAAACAAGTACAGAGTATTTTATCATAATACTACTACTCCTTTTTATTTATTTTGCCATGGGAAAAATGCTTTACTTTCTAATTCTTTTTTCATGTTTGCATCAATATCCACATTGTTTGGAGCTAGTATAAATATAGCTTTAGAAACTTTTTGTATACTTCCATCTAAAACATATACAGCTCCATTCATAAAATCAAATATAGATTTACGTGTAACTGCATCATCTAAATTTTCTAAATTAACTATAACAGCTCTTCTTTGCTTTAATTGGTCTGCTATAGACGTAACTTCTTCATATTTTTTAGGCTCTACTATAACTACCTTCATTTGACCTGCTGTATGTATATTAACTATTTTATTGCTTTTAGGTTGAGCTATAGCCCCTACATTACTACTTAACTCTTCGTCTACTTCTACTTCTTCTTCCATTTCTTCTAACTCTTCATCCATGAAATCATCTTCTACTTCATCAGTCATCCAATCTTTTATTTTACCTATGAATCCATTGCCCATTATTAATCTCCTCCATTACATTTTATTTTATTTTATTTGTTATAATTTCTTTGTCCAAATATAGAAGTTCCTACCCTTACAAATGTAGCTCCTTCTTCAACGGCTATCTCAAAGTCATTACTCATACCCATAGATAATTCATCCATAGATATATTTTCTATATTTTCTTTATCTATTTTTATAGCTAAATCTTTAAGCCCTTTAAATACAGATCTTACTAACTCTTTATCATCTGTATTTGGAGCCATTGTCATAAGTCCTTTTATTCTTATATTTGGATAATTTTTTGCTATAGTTTTTACAAAATCAATTGCATCTTCTTCAAGTATTCCGTGTTTACTTTCTTCTTTTGATATATTAACTTGAATTAAACAATTTATTGTTTTTCCTATTTTCTCAGCTCTTTTCTGGATTTCATCACAAAGAGATAATCTATCTATTGAGTGTATCATATAAACCTTATCAATTATATATTTTACTTTATTAGTTTGTAAACTTCCAATAAGGTGCCAATTAACATCATCACCTATTGTTTCAAATTTTCTTGCTAGTTCTTGAGGTTTATTTTCACCAAAATCTGTAGCACCAGAATTTATAGCCTCTTTAATAGCATCTACATCTACAGTTTTGCTTACAGCTATTAAGGTAACCTCTTCTTTATTCCTATTTGATAATTCACAAGCTTTATCAATTTTATTTTTTATATCGATCATATTACATTTAATATTATCCATTTAATCACCTGCTTTTATAAATCCTTTTTTTAATTTGGGATTTAATATTATTTCATCATAAATTTTTATAGTATTTACTCCATTTATATCATTTTTATAATGGTCTATAACTATATATTCTTCACTTTCATATAAAATTCCTTTAAGTTCTACAAATTTTGCATCTCCAGTCTCAGATACTACATATACACCTTTTTTTCCGTCTGAATTAACAACTGCCTTTTTAGGAACTTTTAAACCTTCTATTGACTTATATATTATATCAAATTCTTTTATTCTTGTATCGTAAATTTCAACATTTTGTTCACTTATCTCAAGTATAACTATATATTGTTTTCCCTCTTTATATATATCATATACTTTGCTATTTATTTTTTCAATGTCGCTACTTAAAATAATTTTTTGACCGATTTTAAATTTTTTAATTTCTTCTTCATTGCAACTAATTGCTACAAACTGTTTTAAATTATTTATTATTCGTGCTATTGGTTCCCCTTTATCTAACTTCTTTTCTTTACTTATGTCTTTATAGTTATTTTTTGTCCCCTCAATATCTTTTATTTTTATTTGATTAATATTATCAAAGTTAAACTTTTCTTCATTCCCATCAAATTGATAAGAAACTACCCCTGAATTTTTAGACTTAAATACTTCTGTGTTTTTATCAATTAAATTAGTAACTTCTTTTTCTTGAACCTGTTTATTTTTTAATGACTTATCATTTAAATCACTATTTATTAAAAGATTTTTATCATCTATTAGTTTATTAATTTTTTCTATTTGACCATATACATCTATATTTTCATTTAACAACTCTATTTGTAGTTTTTGAGATAGCAAACTTATTTCTTTGTTTATATTCCCAATATCTTTTTTTATAAACGCAGTATCCCCATTCTCTATACTAGATATATCGTTTTTAATATTTTTTAAACTTTTTAAATCATCATCGCTAATTTCATTACTATATACACAAGCTATATCTTCTTTTTTCTTAACCCTATCTCCATCTTTTAAATAGTACTCTACTTTTCCATCAAAGTTAGAATTGATTACATACTCATCTCTAATTATTAACCCTTTTTTATTAAAACTTTCCTCTACCATTTCATTTTTTAAAGTAAGAGTTTTAGTAGTGGTTTTTCCTAGCAAAATTACCACATTTGAAACTATATAAATAAATATAAATAATAAAATAATTCTATTATATTTCAACCTTATTTTTTTCAATATTTATCCCCCTCTACCAATTCCTATATATCTATTTCTTCAGTTTAAATGCAACTCCTTTAAAATACTTTTTTATAAATTAAAAGAGTACATACAAATTTGTATGTACTCTTTTAATTTATAAAATTATAGTAATTATATTTGAGCATCCATCATTTATTATTTTTTGTAAAGTTTTTTGTATTTTTGTTCTAACATCTTCTGGCATCATGTATAACTTACTTTGTAATTGATCCTTTACTAGATCATGCAATGATTTACCAAATAAATTATATTCCCATATTTCATTAGGATTTTCTTCAAATCCTTTAAGTAGGCTCTCTAGCATTTCCTTTCCTTGTTGCTCAGTTCCTACCCCCGGAGATATTTCTGTTGATATGTCAGCTTTAATCATATGAATTGATCCAGCTTTTGCTCTTAATCTAACTCCATATTGCTTACCTTGTTTTACTATTTCTGGTACATCTAATGTAAGCTCATCTATAGTAGGAGCAACAAGTCCATAACCTTTTTCTCTTACATCTATTAATGCTTGCTCAACTTTTTCATACTCACTACTAACTCTCGATAGTCTAGTAACTAGATTTAATAATTCATATTCTCCATCTATTTTAAATCCACTTTTCTCTTCAAGAACATTATAAAATAAATCTTTTTTAGTTCCTAAATTTATACTTATTACACCTTCACCTAACTCAACATTATCAACTTGAGTTTCTTCTAAAAAGTCTAGTTCTTCAAATCCTGCTATTATATTATTTACATCTCTAATAACTCCTACATCATTTATACTTTGTTTTATAGAGCCGATTATATTATTTTTTATCCAGTGATTTTTCTCTAGGCCTTCTATCCATTTAGGGAAGTTTATATTTATTTCATTTACAGGAAAATCATATAATACATTTTCCATAACTTCTTCTATATCATCCTCATCCATAGCCAAAACATTTAGTGGTATTACTGGCTTATCATATTTTTCTTCCATTTCTCTTTTTAATTCTAATGTTTCTTCTGAGTTTGGATCTAAGGTATTTAAAACTATAACAAATGGCTTTTTAAGATCATTTAATTCATTTATAACTCTTTCTTCTGGTATAGAGTATCCATTTCTTTCTATACCTGTAACACTACCATCAGTTGTTATTACAATTCCTATTGTAGAATGATCCCTTATAACTTTTTTAGTTCCCATTTCTGCTGCTTTTTCAAAAGTCATAGCCTCACTTGACCATGGTGTAGAAACTAACCTTTGTTTTCCATCTTCTTCATGCCCTAAAACCCCATCAACTATGTACCCAACACAATCTACCATTCTAACTTTCATTGAAACATTGTCTTTAATCTTTATTTCTACTCCATCTGCCGGAACAAATTTTGGTTCTACTGTCATAATAGTCTTTCCTGATCCACTTTGAGGAATTTCATCTTGCGTTCTTTCTCTTTTAAACTCATTTTCAATATTAGGAAGTACTAATAACTCCATAAATTTCCTAATAAAAGTAGATTTTCCTGTTCTTACAGGCCCAACTACACCTATATAGATATCCCCCTGAGTTCTTTTTGCTATGTCTTCATATATATTATTCATCTATAACCCTCCTGCATAAAAATTCTTAATAAAGTATATTTGAATAATTTCATTAATATTACAAAAAGAAAAAAAAACTAGACCTAAATGTCTAGTTTTTCTATAACAACCTCTTCAACTTCATGAGTTTTATTTCTCATCATTAGCTCGTCTACAACATTATTAGTATCTGCTCCATTATATAAAACAGAGTAGATAGCATTTGTAATAGGCATCTCTATATTTAAACTTTTAGCAACTTCATAAGCCACTTCTGTTGCTGTAATTCCTTCAACAACCATTTTAACTTCTTCTAGTGTTTCTTTTAAACTTTTACCTTGTCCTATAAGTATACCCGCTCTTCTATTTCTACTATGCATACTAGTACATGTTACAATTAAATCTCCAATTCCAGATAATCCTGAAAAAGTAGATGTTTTAGCTCCTAATGCAACACCTAATCTGCTTATTTCCCTTATACCTCTAGTCATAAGTGCTGCCTTTGCATTGTCTCCATATCCTAATCCGTCACATATACCTGCTCCAAATGCAATTATATTCTTTAAAGCTCCACCAAGTTCAACTCCTATAACGTCTGGATTAGTATAAACTCTAAACTTTGAAGTCATAAAAATATCTTGTACTTTTTCTGCATCTTCTAAGTTTTCTGATGCTACAACAACCGTTGTTGGTATATCTCTTGATACTTCTTCAGCATGCGATGGACCAGATAAAACTACATATTTACATTCTTCTAATTCTTGTTCACAAACTTGAGAAAGCCTAAGCCCAGTTCCTTTTTCTAGACCTTTTGCTACATCAACTAAAATTTGATTTTTATTAACAAATGGTTTTATTTGTTTGCATATACTTCTAATAGCCTGAGATGGAACCGCCAATACGATTAATGAACTATTTAAAACAGCTTCTTCTAAACTAGTAGTCATTTTTATATTTTCCGGTATGTTTACACCAGGAAGATAATCTTTATTTTCTCTAGTTTCTTTTATAGCTTCACACTGTTTTTCATTTAAAGTCCACATTGAAACGTCGTACCCTTTTTTTGCTACTACAAGAGCTAGTGCAGTTCCCCAACTTCCAGCTCCTAATACACAAATTTTTTCCATAAAAAACACCACCTAAATACAGTTAAAGTATTATTTTTTCTCGCCTATCTTTCTTTCTGTTCCCTGAATAAGCCTTTTTATGTTTTCTTTATGTTTATATATTACTGATATAGATAAAAATAAAGTAACTGCTAAGCCTTTGTAGTTTCCTAAAAAAAGCATTATTATAGGAGAAGTACATATACTAAGTACCGAACCTAATGAAACATACTTAGTAACATATACAATTAATATAAAGAATGCAAAACAGCTTAGTGCTATTATAGGATTAACCGCAATCATAGCTCCTAAAGACGTCGCAACCCCTTTTCCACCTCTAAATCCTAGGAATACAGGCCAGTTATGCCCGATTACAACAAATACAACAGCTATATAAGCAGCATTTGTCATATCCATATGAGCTATGTAAGCTATTAATTTTGCTATTAATACAGCTATAACACCTTTTAATAAATCTCCTAAAAAAGTTAGTGCTCCTGCTTTCTTTCCTAAAGTTCTTAATACATTGGTCGACCCGGCATTACCAGATCCTTGTGTTCTAATGTCTACACCCATCATTCGTTTAGCAATTATATACGATGTTGATATGCTTCCGACACAATATGAAATAATAATTATAATTAGGTAATTTATCATACTCATCCCCCTAATTTTTATTTTCTCTTTTCTCTATATTCAAATCTAACAGGTGTACCTTCAAACCCAAAGTTTTCTCTTATTTTATTCTCAAGATATCTTTGATATGAGAAGTGAGTAAGGCTCTTATCATTTATAAATAAAGTAAACTTAGGTGGTTGTGTTCCTGTCTGAGAACCATAGTAAATCTTTAATCTCTTACCTTTATCTGAAGGTGGTTGATTAAGAAGTACAGCTTCTCCGATTACATCATTTAATGTTGATGTTGGAACTCTCTTAGCATGTTCTTCAGCTAAAAATACTACTGATTCTAATATTTTATTCATTCTTTGATTAGTTTTAGCTGATACGAAAACTATCGGAGCATATGCCATAAACGGGAATTTTTCTCTTATATCTTTAGTGTATAAACTCATAGTCTTATCATTTTTCTCTATTAAATCCCACTTGTTTATTACAAATAAACAAGCTTTACCTTCATCATGTGCTATACCTGCAACCTTAGTATCCTGCTCTGTAACACCTTGTTCTGCATCTATTACTATAAGCACTACATCAGCTCTATCTACAGCACTCATAGCTCTTATTACACTGTATTTTTCTACATTTTCATATATTTTGCTTTTTCTTCTAAGTCCTGCAGTATCTATTAAAAGGAACTTATGGTCTCCCTTTTCTAAGTAAGTATCTATTGCATCTCTAGTAGTCCCTGCTATAGGACTTACTATAACTCTATCTTCTCCTAGCATATTGTTTAGTATAGAAGATTTACCAGCATTAGGCTTACCTGTTATAGCTACTCTTATTATATCTTCGTCATACTCTGTGTCTAATCCTTCTGGAAAATTCGCTACAACTTCATCAAGTAAGTCTCCAAGTCCCATACTATTTGCACTAGATATTGCAAATGGAACTCCAAGTCCTAATTCATAAAAATCATATACATTATCAAATTGACTTTGGCTATCAATTTTATTTACAACTAATACAACTGGTGTCTTAGTTTTTCTAAGCATTTGAGCAACTTCTTTATCTGCTGCTGTAAGCCCTGCCTTACCATCAACTACAAATAATATAACATGAGCCATATCCATAGCTAACATAGCTTGATTTCTCATTTGAGATAATATTATATCATCACTATTTGGCTCTATCCCACCTGTATCAATAAGTGTAAAGTATTTATTTAACCATTCTACCTCTGTAAATATTCTATCTCTTGTAACTCCTGGAGTATCTTCTACTATTGATATTCTCTTTCCTGCTAATTTATTAAATAGTGTAGATTTCCCAACATTTGGTCTTCCTACTACTGCAACTACTGGTCTATTATCGCTCATAATTATCTCCCTTCTTATTTCAATATTTTGTCAACAAAATCTTTTCCTTCATTTAAACAAGGAACTATTTCCATATTCATAATTTTTTGTAATTCTTCTAATGTGATATTGTCTAAAAATATTTCTTCATCTGCTTTTAGCATACTTCTTGGTATATATAAAGTTTGTCCTAAATCTTCATTTTTAAGTTGATCTATTATATCTGTAGCTGTTATTAGCCCAGATACAGTTATTGTATCCCCAAAGAAATTATTTATTATTTTATGCACTTTTATATCTAATCCTGGATACTTTTCCATCATACAATTTGCCATATCACAAATGAAATTATAAGCAGAATGTCCAGTTGCTATAGATACCTTTTTCTTAACATCCATACTATTTTTAGGATTTGTAACTAAGTAATCTTTGATTTCTCTTTCTAACTTACTTATCATTCCTACTCCATTTTCAAATTGTATAAATCCTTCATATTCATCATAATCTAGTAATTGTCTATTTGCTATCATATAAAACTCATCTGATAAAAATATAAATCTTGTTCCTAACTCTTTTAAGTATTTTTCTTGTAGTTTGTTAACCAGATCTATAGTTTCACTAGCTGTTTTTTCATTAAATATTTCTAAATGCGGAAGATGGTCTCTATGCTTAGTAATTCCAACTGGCACTGCAGCTGCACTATTTACATAAGGATATAATTTTGTCAAATCAGAAACTGTTCTTTCTAACTCTTCTTTATCATTATATCCTGGACATAATACAATTTGGCAATTCATTTGTATTTGTGCATCTGCTAACCTCTTCATTATTTCATACAATTTTCCTGCAAACTTATTTTTAATCATAGTTTTTCTAAGTTCAGGATTAGTTGTATGTACAGAAATATTTATTGGACTTATTCTATACTTAATTATATTATCTATATCTTCTTCACTCATATTTGTAAGAGTTACAAAGTTTCCTTGTAAAAATGATAGTCTTGAATCATCATCCTTAAAATAAAGTGTTTCTCTCATTCCTTTTGGTAATTGATCTATAAAACAAAATACACATTTATTTCTACAACTCTTAGCTTTATCGATTATAGGATTAGTAAATTCAATTCCTAAATCATCATCATATTCTTTTTCTATTTCATATACATATATTTCATTATTTTTCTTCTTTATTTCAACTTCTAAGTACTCATCACTTAATAAAAATCTATATTCTATTATGTCATGTATAGGTTGATCATTTATAGAAATTAGTAAGTCTCCAACTTCTATGCCTAACTCTTCTGCAATACTATTTTTATATACTTTACTTATTATATTGTTTGTATTTTTTACATTTACTTCCATAAACTTCACCACTCTTCATTTTAAGTACATCACATTATAATAACATGTTTTATTTGAAATAGTCAATAAAAAGGTACCTTTTACGGTACCTTTAATGTCTTACTATTATTAGAGTTCCATGTAATACATCATGGACCATTCCACCCATAGTTTTAGATATTATTAATGCCCTATCTTGTAATTCTTTTTCATTTTCTGCATAAAAAACTGGATAATTAGAAGATTTCATATCTTTATTTATAGTTACAATAGCTAAAGTAGCATCAGTTATTCCTATATTCATATTTTACACCCCTTTTAATTTTTTATAGCAAATTTTTTTAATGCCCAGTTCTTCCCTCTAGAACTTTCTATTATAGGTGTGCTTTTAACTGCATCTATTAATTTATTTATATCCTTTTCTATTGGTATATAGGGCATCACTAAACTTTCATTTTTAGGATTTCTTCTTAGCAATGGAACAAAGTCAGGCTCATCAGGAGTTCTCATTATACCTAGTCTAGAATAAGCTATATTTGCTATAGTTTGTCTTTGTCCAGGATTTAAAATTATTCCACTATTTGTATAGCTTTTATCTTTAGGTATTATTTCCACAGCTAACCCATAATCTAAATACCTCTGTCTTGAAGATTCTAACCCTATGTTTGATATCACAACATCATTAACTTTTAGAAGCGGTCCATCAAAAGATATTTTTGCCGGAACTACCTCAGCTATAGCTCCTATACTTTCTCGAACAAATAGTTTTTTAAATATAAGTGCTAGCCCTATACCTGCCATAGCCCCAATAAATATACTCCCTCCTTCATTTAAATGTAGTTCTGTTTTTGCTAAGTGATAAACAGAAGAGGTTGTAAGTGCTGTTAATATACATGTATAACTTCTTACCTCATACGTAAGAGCTATCTCTTCTATAAATCCTCCGCCTCTTTTAACTAAAAGCGAATCCTCCATATCATTTAATACGTTTCGCTTGCTATGTCTAACTTGTCTAAATTGACTTGCTGCTAAAGATAAAAAAGTTATAGATGTATATGATTTTTTAATCAGGGCTGGAACAAGCATAGCTCCAAGAGCCGATCCTATAACAGCTAAAACAATTTGAGATACTAGCATATTGGGTTGCGTTGGATACTGCTTCCTATCATTTTTTAAGGTTATCATCCTAGAAACAATACCGATTACGATACCTATTAAGAAAATACCTTTCATAAATTACACCTCTTATAATCATTTATTTTGTTTACTTTTACTGTATGCATTGTTATTTCCTTTAGAGCTGTCTAGTATAGGCGTACTTTTTATAGCTTCTACGGTTAAATCTATATCCTTAACTAATGGAATAAACCCAAAGTTTACAGAGTTATCATTAGGATTAGTTCTGGCTATAGGAGTAAATTCCGGTTCATCTACATCTTTGTCTATACCCATATGTATGTATACATTATAAAGCATAGCTTGTTGTTGAGCTGGATCTCCAATTATCCCTGCAGATACTAAATCTTTTGGTATTACTTTTAATCCAATCCCTTTTTTTAAATATCTTTTTCTTGAATTTTCCAAACCTACGTTAGTTATAACAACTCCACCTATCTTCAATAATGCTCCATCAAATTCTATGGGTACTACCTCAACATCAACTATATCTTCTAAACTCTTGTTTGATAGTATTTTTTTAAATATGTATCCAACTATACCCGTAGCTATAATTGCTGATATAACACACATTATAAAATTAAATTTCAATATATTGTTGCATAATATAAATGCCATAGATGCTGCTAAGGATGAAAATATACTTAAATAATTTCTAACTTCATAGTTTTTAGAAATATCATGAATATAAGTGATTCCTTTGTTCACCAGTTCATTTGGTTCTATATTTGACAATGTAAGTTCTTCCTCACTTGCAACTTCTTGAAACTGTTGTATTCCAACAGATAAAAACGTCAATGCTGCAAACTCTTTATCTAGTAAAGCTGGGAATGCTATTGCCCCAAGTGCAGAAGCTATAAAGGATAGTATCAATTGTTCTATATAATCCTGAGGAAGTGTGGGCTGTTGTCTATTTACTATTCTTAATACAATAAGTCTAGATAATACTCCTAAAATCAAAGCTACCCCAAAAGCCCGTCTAAATAATGTAGCATCATCCATATTTAATCCTCCTTTTATTTTGCTACATTTATTTTGCTCAAAAAAACAAAAAAAATTTCCTTAATCAAGGAAATTTTTTTTAGGTATAGAAACTATAAATTCTGTACCAACATTTAATTCACTTTTAATATCTATTGTTCCATTTAATGATTTTACTATATGTTTAACTATTGCTAAACCAAGACCAGTGCCTCCAACATCTCTACTTCTAGCCTTATCTACTCTATAAAACCTTTCAAATACCCTAGATGTATCTTCTTTAGAAATTCCGATTCCATTATCTTTTATATTTATAAATATATTTTCATCATTTTGATATACACTTGTTTCTACAAACCCACCGTCAGGGGTATATTTTATAGCATTATCTATTAGATTTAAAAATATTTGTTTTATATAATCTCTATTAGAATTAATTACAATATCTTCATTTTCTATTTTATACCTTAATTCTATATTTTTACTCTTTGCATAATTTATAGTTAATTCATATATTTCTTTAAATAAATTTGATATATCTATTTTTTCATAAGATATAGTATCTTTATTTTCTATAAAAGAAAGAAGTAAAATATCATCAATAAGCCTTTTTAATCTATCCGATTCATTTTCAATTATTCCTAAAAATCTATCTCTAGTTTTATGATCTATATTTTCATTTATTCTTAGAGTCTCTACAAACCCACTTATCGATGTTAATGGAGTTTTTAACTCATGTGTAACATTAGCTACAAAGTCACTTCTCATATTCTCAAGTCTTACTCTTTCTGTGACATTTTCAATATTTATTATAGATCCTATAATTACATTTTTACTACTTTGTAGATAAATAGGATCTAATTTAATATTATAAACAATTTCTTTATCGTTAGTAATTTGTTTCATTTTAGTTTTTTTAGACCCTATGAATCTAGAAATCTCATTTAATATTTTATCATCTTTTATTACATTGTTTATGTTCTTACCTTCTATAGGATCTACGTATGAAGCCTTTATAATATTTTTAGCTTCTTTGTTGATTAATAATACATTGCCATTTATATCTATAGCTAATATTCCATGAGATATACTTTTTACTATAGACTTTAATTGTAAGTTTTTATACTCAACTTCTTGAATAGTAGTATCAATGGTGTCTATCATATAATTAAAATTATCTACTAACTGCCCTAATTCACCTTTAGCAGAAATATTTATCTTAGAATGAAATTCTTTATTACTTATTTTTTTAGAAACAGCTATAAACTCCTTTAAATAATTTCTAAGATTAATTGCATATCTTATAGAAATTATAGAAACTATGATAGATATTAAAACTATAAAAAAATATATATTACTATTTGTCATATTTAAAATCTCCTTAGTCTATTTTATATCCAATACCTCTAATAGTTTCTATATATTTTTCATCTTCTGTATTACCCTCTATCTTTTTTCTTAAATACCTTATATGTACATCTACAGTTCTAGTTTCTCCGTAGTATTCATATCCCCAAATTTTATCTAAAAGATAATTTCTAGATAATACCTTTCCTTTATTTTCAAGTAACAATCTTAAAAGCTCAAATTCCTTAAGTGTTAAATCAATTTTTTGATCTCCTTTTAACACTTCATGTTTTTGTAAATTAACTGTTAAGTTTCCAACTTTAAGCAATAAATTCTCTTGTGAGTTATTATTAACATTATATCTTCTTAAAACTGAATTGCTTCTAGCTAATAATTCTTTTATGCTAAATGGCTTAGTTATATAGTCATCAGCTCCTGCATCTAATCCTTCTACTTTATCATTTTCTATATTTTTTGCAGTTAACATTATTACAGGTATATTTTTTAAATCCTTATCACTTCTTATCTTCTTTAAAAGTTCTATGCCACTTATATTTGGTAACATCCAATCTAATAAAATTAAATCTGGGTTTATTTCCTTAGCTTTAATAAATCCATCAAACCCATCATAAGATGAATGTACTTCATAATCCATAGTTTCTAAGTTAAATTTAAGAAGTTCTACTATATGCTTTTCATCGTCTATAACTAAAACCTTCGTTTTCATCTTAAGTTTAGCTCCTCTCTACTTTATCTCAAGTATCATACCTAGCCTCTTAGTTGTTTTATCATGCTTTCTATAAGAATGGAACTTATCACTGTTGCAACTAGTACATAAATTCAAATTAATTATGTTTTCATCTTTTACACCACAGCTCTTTAAGATTAGTTCATTTACTTTCCATAAATCTAGATAGTACTTGTCTTCTTTAATTATATAAAATTTTTCATCTTGATTTGTAATGATTGTGTTAAATTTTTCAATTAAGTCTTTTGAAACTTCATAACAGCAAGGCCCTATTGATGGTCCTAATACACAAACTAACTCTTTTGGATCAGTATTATATAAATTAATCATCTTTTCTATAGATTTTTTTGTTATCTTAGCATATGTACCTCTCCATCCAGCATGGCATAATGATATAGCTTTATTGTTTGGATCCATAATAGCAACTGGAACACAATCCGCTACAAAAATTAGTAGAGGAGTTTTCTCTAAATTTGTAATTAATGCATCACCTTCTTGGATTTTACCTATATTTTCTTGATTAATAATATTTACAATACCTGAGTGAGTTTGCTTATTATTTGTTAAGTTTTCGTAGTTCATATTAAGTTCTTTACAAACTTTTTCCCTGTCTTCCTTTGATGCCATATCTACATTAATAGTTGTAAATGCTAAATTTGCAAATTTACATTTTTCTTCTGTTTCTTCAAACCTTATATAGTCTTTTATCATTTTATCTCTTCTCCATTAGTATATTTTTTAATTCTTTTACAAATGTATTTATATCTTTAAATTGTCTATATACAGAAGCAAATCTAACATATGAAACTTCATCCATATCTTTTAACTTATCCATTACCATTTCCCCAATTTTTTTACTTTCAATTTCAGATATATAACTTCTATTAATATCATTTTCTATGTATAAAACTATTTCTTCTACTTGCTCTATAGAAATAGGCCTTTTCTCTGAAGATTTTAATATACCATTTTTTATTTTATTTCTATCAAAGCTTTCTCTACTATTATCTTTTTTTATAACCATTATTGGTGTAAATTCTATCTTTTCATATGTTGTAAATCTTTTTTTACATGATTCACACTCTCTTCTTCTTCTTATAGATTGACCATCTGTATGTCTTGAATCTATTACTTTTGATTCTTTATAATTGCAGTAAGGACATAACACGTCTATCCCTCCTTTTCATTCTGTCTTTTATATATTAAACTCATCTAAACTATGATCTTGACCTTGATTAACTATAATAGTATCACAACCTATTTTTATTATATCATTCCAAAAAACTACTTGTCCTTCAGAGCCTCTAGAAAAAAAGTTCATACTTCCATCACCTATAATTGTAAATGATACTATTTTACCTTCATTTATATCCATATCTATATCGGTAATAAATCCCATCCTTTTACCATTTTTAACATTTATTACTTCTTTATCCATTATATCAGAAATTCTAATCATATTATAATCTACCTCCTCTTAAAAATAAATATGTACAAGAATAAAAAAAAATGACCATCTTGGCCATTTTTTAATTATTTTTTAATTCAATCATTTTTATAAACTGTTCTACTAATTCAGGATCAAATTGAATTCCAGCACATCTTCGCAATTCCTTTATTGCATCATAATGCCCTCTTCTAAAATTATATGGCCTATGAGATGTCATAGCATCAAAACTATCTGCTATAGATATTATCCGTGCCAAATATGGAATTTCTTCTCCTGATAATTTATCTGGATATCCACTTCCATCATATCTCTCATGATGATGTTTAATAAGCGGTAACAGTTCTTCAAATGCTTTTATATGTTTTACTAAATTAACCCCTAGTATAGGATGCTGCCTTAAAAGTTCATATTCTGAATCTATAAGCTTTTCTTTTTTATTTAATATTTCTTCCGGAATTTCTATTTTCCCCATATCATGAAGATATGCAGCTAACTTTAAGTTTAATTTATCTTTTTCATTTAATCCTAAGTAATTTGCAAACCATCCTAAATATATTACAACTCTTTCAGTGTGTCCATATGTGTATCTATCTTTTTTATTAATCATATTTATAAATCTTTTTAAAGATTTAGTAGTTTCCTCATCAATATATATATGATCTGCAATTTCTTCGAGTACACTATAATATACCTCTACTCTATTTTTATTTAATGATTTAGCTCTATATAAAGCATCGTCTGCTGTATTTATAAATTGGTGTTTATTGCTCGCTCTTAATGGATAAGAAGATACTCCTATAGACATAGTTATATTATGATTTGGTTGACTTTCTTGTCCATAGAAATAAGTTTTCTCTATACTTGTTCGAATTCTTTCTCCAACCTTTATGGCGCCCTCTTCTGTTGTATCTGGGAGTATCACTGCAAATTCTTCTCCTCCATATCTAGCTACAACGTCATTTTCTCTTACATTAGACTTTAAAATATATCCAACTTCCTTTAAAACCACATCCCCAGCCTGATGCCCATTTATATCATTATAATTTTTAAAGTAATCAATATCCATAAATAGTAATGAGACACAAGTGTTTTTTTCATCTGCTTCACTCATAGTATTTTCTAAATGCTCTTGAAAGTATCTATGATTATATAATCCCGTCAGTTCATCTATATTTGCTAATTTTTGTAATTCCTTACTATGTTCTTTTTCTATATTTACATACATACCTAATATCCAGGATGTAACTAAAAAAGCACTAGCAATAACTATATCTATTTGAAAATATCTAATCAACAATTCTTTATAGTGAAAGCTAAATAAGCTTGTAGTGTCAATAGATATTATATCTACTAAAAATACTAATACCGAACATATAATAGAAACATATATGGCATAATTTCTTCCGAACTGTATAGATGATATTATTATTATAAACACATATAAAAATTTATATGGGCTACTTTCTTTTCCAGTAGCTATTATTATAACTGTGCATATAAGCATAAGAAGTATAGTTTCAATATTATCTCTTAATTTAGGTTTATCATTTATTATTTTATAATGTTTTTTAGACAACCATATAAAATAAACTATTATAAGAGATATAATAGCAGCTGTATATATACTAGCTACAACATAATTAAGATGATTTACAGCTTTATATGAGCTTATCATTGCAACAATTCCTAAAAGTATATATATAACTTTAATTATTGCTAATATCTCAAAAACTTTTTGATTCCTAGTGCTTTCAAATTCTTTCATCACTACCACCTATTTTATCTCTTAATTAATAAACCATAAGGAAAAATCCTCATGGTTTATTAATTAATTATCTCTTTTTGATTTTGGCATTTCTGGTTCAAAGAATATAAATGAGCACATAGTGCTTGCTCCATTACCTAAAGCTAATGCAAAATCAGAAAATAAATTTGTTAAAAAGTTCATAATTAAATCCCCCTAATTATATTATATTTAAGAATACTATCTAATTTTAAGATAATAGATTCTCCCACTTTAGTTAATCCAATACATTGAAGTAAAACCCCAAATTCTATGCAGTAAGCAAAAATAAGATTATTATAACCTATAATTTTGTAATTAATAAGTACTATAATCAATAGCATTAATAAATAGTATATAAGTAATAATCTAAATAACTGTTTTCTAAGTTTTTTTCTTGTACTCTCCTTGTTTAGAGGTTTATTTTTATTTCCCATAGGAGCTTTTTTATAAAAAATAAAACTACATAAAGATAAATTTATTAATGTAAATATATAAAATATAGATAAGTTACTTATACTGTTTAGCCCTAGGCATATATATGTAAAAATTAATGAGGTTATAATTCCAATTATTAAACATCTGTTTGCAGATGTAGCATGAACTCCACCTGAACACCTTTTTAAAGATGCGGCCACTATAGATATTAATACAACTTCTTTTAGTCTCCCTATGATAACACCTACTATTAATGTTAATATTATCGCTAAAAGTGTATGCATTGCCATAAATAATCCATAATTCATAACTTCTATTTCATCTTCATCTTTATTTGTAATTCTTCCTAACTTACTAGAAATATTATATGAAACCTTTTCTAAAACTGACATATTTTATCCCCTATTTATAAAATTTGTATATTTTGTTTGTTAACATTTTTATAATTAAAACTAAAATAAAAAATATTAAAAGTGACGGAAGCGTTAACATCGCACTTACAATTTTAGTATTATCTGTTAACAATTTCAAAGGTATTCCCATTACATCATTAGCCATTACCATATATATTCCTTCACTCATCGCTAAGCAAATAAAAATTTTAGATATTGTTAATATAGTATTTATTATGTCTTGTCCTTTTAACCTATAAAGTATAGTCCCTAATACAAACATACTTAAAACCGTATGTATTCCAAAATTTATTGGTAGTACTCTTATTAATGTCAGAATAATTAAATATAAAATAGATTTTTTTAAAATATCTATTTTATCTAATTTAATATTCATTAGAATATAACTCGATATAATTAACAATATGCATTCTGGTAGACTCCTTATTATAATATAAGATAATGATGAGTTTAGCATCTAAATCTCCTTCTTTTATTAAATATTCCACATAAATTATATCACTATTTACATTTTTTTACAATTGATATCCATTCCCATTATATAAAAAATGCAAAAGCATATAAGCTTTTGCATTTTTATATATATTTCCTCATATTTTTTAAGGCATTTTTTTCTATTCTAGAAACTTGAGCTTGAGAAATCCCAATTTCATCTGCCACCTCAATTTGAGTTCTTCCCTTGTAAAATCTCAAATCTAATACTAATTTTTCTCTCCCATTTAATTTTTTTATAGCTTCTTTTAAAGCTATTTCTTGTAACCAATTTTCATCTGTATCTTTTTTGTCCTGAACCTGATCCATTACAAAAATAGCATCTCCATTATCTTGATAAACAGGATCAAACAAAGATATTGGATCTTGTATAGCATCTAAAGCCATTACTACATCCTCTACTTCTAACTCTAACTCTTTAGCTATTTCAGATACTGTTGGTTCTTTTGAATTAGATCTTACTAGTCTCTCTCTAACTTGAAGAGCTTTGTATGCAATATCTTTCAAAGATCTACTTACTCTTATAGGGTTATTGTCTCTTAGATATCTTCTTATCTCACCTATAATCATAGGGACTGCATAAGTTGAAAATCTTACATTTTGACTTAAGTCAAAATTATCAATTGCTTTTATTAGTCCTATACAACCTATTTGAAATAAATCATCAATATTTTCCCCTCTATTGTTAAATTTTTGAATTACACTTAAAACCAATCTTAAATTTCCTCTCACAAATTCTTGTCTGGCAACTTCATCTCCATTTTTTATTTTGATAAGAAGCTCTGTCATTTGATTATTTTTAAGAATCGGTAACTCAGAGGTATTTACTCCACAGATTTCAACTTTATTTATTTGCATTTTTCTCAGTCCTCTCTTAAAAAGTATTTCTTATACAATTATTTACACCTGGTGTATTTTTATACTTTTTAAGAAGAATTATTTACTTGTTAAACAAATTTTTTCATTTCCTTCTTTAATCTAGAAATTATTTTTTTCTCTAATCTAGATATATAAGATTGAGATATACCCAACATAGTAGCTACTTCTTTTTGAGTTCTTTCATCTCCTTTACTAGACAATCCAAATCTCAGTTCCATAATTTGCTTTTCTCTATCTGAAAGTATATCTAAAGCCATAACTAATAAGTCTTTATCTATTTCTTCTTCTATAACCTTATATATCTCATCATTATCTGTTCCCAATATATCAGATAATAAAAGTTCATTTCCATCTAAATCAACATTTAATGGCTCATCAAATGAAACTTCAGACTTTTTCTTATTATTTTTTCTAAGATACATAAGAATTTCATTTTCTATACATCTTGATGCATATGTAGCTAATTTTATATTTTTATTTAGTTTAAATGTGTTTACAGCTTTAATAAGTCCAATAGTTCCTATAGATATTAAATCTTCAACATCTATCCCTGTATTTTCAAATTTTCTAGATATATAAACAACTAACCTAAGATTCCTTTCTATTAGTATAGTTTTTACACTTTCATCATTTTCTAGTTTTTGTAAAAGCTCTGCCTCCTCCTTACTTGTAAGTGGTGGAGGCAAAACATTTACACCTCCTAGATAATATAACCCCTTAGCTTTTGCTAGTCCCCATTTATTAAGAACCTTAATGAAACCAGCTAAAAATCTAGCCTTTAATCGTACTAATATTTTCAATAAACTCTCCCCCTTTGAATTTATGTATTAACCAATAACTGAGGATTTAGTATAGCACTATATCCTTCTTCTTTAAAATTAGAAAGTCCTAATATAACATTAGGTAATTTTTTACCATCAACATCAATATAATCTGACTTTATTCCTAAAACTAAATTTTCATCATTTATTTGTCTAACAGGTATCATCCTTATCCTATAGGAAATACTCTCATCAACATGGGATATAATATCGTTAATAGTGTTTATATTTATATTTGTAAAGTCTAATAATTGGAATTCTTTAGGCAAAATATCATATAATTTATTAGCACTTATAATAACAACTTCCTCTTGACTAATTGGGTCCTTTAGTAAGTTACCAGTGTCAATCAGTGCTTTAAGTTCTATTTCATTTTTATTTATACAAACTTTAATATTTTTTTTCATAGAATTTATGTATTTTAATTCCTTTATATCTCTATAAATAAATTTTAAAATTATTCCACTTATATATGACACAATTATTATAAAAGAAATAGTTATATGAGTAATTCCCGTAAAATATATTATAAAAAAAGAACTACCAGCTATAAATATATTTACAAAGTAAAATACAAGTAAAATACGTATATACTCCTTAATATTATTATGACTAAAGCTTATTCTAGAAACTATTAATATAGTTAAAACTTTCATTGGGAATGTAAACATTACATCTAAGTTAGGAACTAAATATGCAACAGCATAGATCATACCAATTACAGCTCCAGTCCACTTTTTTTTACTGCTCGTATAATTTTTTGTTAAAATTGAAGTGCAACTTATTATAATATAATTTACTATCAAATTTTCAATTGCATAATACTCAACATACAATTTCATCCCCCCACTTAAACATTTAACTATATTATAGTTTAGGACTCGAGAGTTTTATGTCATAATTGATAGTCGAATTATAATTTATTTTTTCTCTAATTAAACAAAAAATCGCAAAAAAAAAGAAGATATTATTATCTTCTTCTTCTTAGAAATGTTGGTATTTCCATATCGTCATTTTCTATATACGAAGAACTTGCATTTTGCTTAGCTTCTGGCTCTTCTTCTTTTTTCACTTCTTGCATAACTGGTCTTTGAACTTCTCTATTCATATTATTATTTATATGTGATTGTTGAAACCCTTGATTTTGGTTCATATTATTATTATTTCTATTAAAATCTAATTCCATATCTTGCCCATCTTCAAATCCAGTAGCTATAACTGTTATGACAAGATCATCTTTTAAATCTTCTTTTATTGTAGCCCCAAAGATTATATTTGCTTCTGAATCACAAGATTCTTGAACTAATGTAGATGCTTCATTTATTTCAAATAATCCTAGATTAGCCCCACCTGTTATGTTAAGTAAAACACCTTTTGCTCCTTTTATAGATGTTTCTAGAAGTGGTGATTGTATAGCTTGTGTTGCCGCTTCTATTGCTCTATTTTCACCTTGAGCTTTACCCATTCCCATGTGAGCTAATCCCTTTTCTTTCATTATAGACTGAACATCCGCAAAGTCTAAGTTTATTAATCCAGGAGCAGCTATAAGATCTGATATAGATTCTATACCTTGCTTTAGTACATCATCAGCTATAGAAAATGCTTCTAACATAGATGTATTTTTCTGTACTATTTGTAATAATCTATCATTAGGTATAGTTATTAGAGTATCAACTTTTGTTTTTAAGTCTTTTATACCTTGCTCTGCATTTTTCATTCTTACTTTGCCTTCAAATGCAAAAGGCTTTGTTACAACACCTACAGTAAGTATACCCATTTCTTTAGCTAACTGAGCAACTACCGGAGCAGCTCCTGTTCCAGTTCCTCCGCCCATTCCTGCAGTTACAAATACCATATCCGCACCTTCAAGAACTTTTATTATTTCTTCTTTACTTTCTTCTGCAGATTTTTTACCAACTTCTGGGTTAGCTCCTGCACCTAATCCTCTAGTAAGCTTTTCACCCACTTGAATCTTGTACTCAGCTTTAGATGTGTATAAAGCTTGTTTATCTGTGTTAACAGCTATAAATTCAACACCTTTAAGTTGCGCTTCAACCATTCTATTGACAGCGTTGTTTCCACCGCCACCTACGCCTATTACTTTGATTTTTGCAAAGTTATCCATTTCTACGTCAAAGTTTAGCATCTATAAACCTCCTTATTTAATGTTCAAAGTAAATCTATGTATTAATTATATCATTTTATATTAGCATTTTGTTAATATTTAACTAAGTTATTCCACAAAAAAGTTCAATTTCCTCTTTTTTTATATGATAAATTAGATAATATATATCATTATAATCCAAAATATGTAATTTAATCTTAATATACATATCAATACTCCAACTAAATCTATAAATCTAACTTAATTTATCATAATGAGAAGTTTAAACTATTCTAAAAATAAAATTATATCTTCAGATATTATTTTTATAAAATACTTTGTAGCTAATATTACTACTGCCATATATAAAGATTATTATGCAAAGTAAGTTTTATTTCTATAATAACTATAGTTATTTACTTTAACATAATTCTCTAACTATTCATATCATAAATATTCACCTTCTATATTTTACTTTGAAACATATGTATTATTCAAGTTTTTTTATGTATCTTTTTGTAACAATTTATAAATATATTAACATTTTTAAGCATTGAAAAAAATATTATATACTTATATTCATATATATTAATTTCGAACTATTTAAATTGATTTATTTATATCATGCGTATTTTTTACATTATTTAGGGTGTTATTTAATTAAAATTTGATATCATTCTTTAGTGAAATGCCTTCATGATATTTTTACAGACTTCTACGCATACTTATTAATATACCCATCTAAAAATCAATTTAACTAGTAATTCTTTCTTTATTGGTTTTTATATATTATATCAAGGTAAATATGTCGCTTGTTTATCATTAAGTAAATCAAGTTCTCCATCTTTTAATTTTTCTGACTTCAAATTAATTAAAATTTCATTTAGCCTATTTATATTATATTCTATATTAGAGTCTAATTTTAATTTAACTCTTATTCCATCCTTAGTCTTAAGGTTAATAAAGTTTTTATTAATATCTATAGTTTTAAGCTCCCTTATCATATTATTTTTCTTTAATGACTTTAACATTAAAATAAAATATTTTTCAGAAGTAGATTTATCTATTTTTATTTTTTCTTTTAATCTATATTCCTTTATTTTTAAACCACTTATAATTGGAATATTTTTATTTTCAATTTTCGATTTTTCAGACAAAATCAATCCATCACTTTGTATATATAGATACTTTTTATCTAAATTTATAATAAAATCTTCTGTATTTTCTTTTATATTTATAATTAATTGATTAGGGATTTTTCTTTTTACTTCTACGTATTTTATATATGGATTAGATTTTATATTTTCTTCAATATCTTTTAAATTGTATTGGAATAAATTTTTACCCACACCTATAGAAGTTAGTTTCTTTATTTGATTTGTATTCAATTTTTCATTTCCATTTATCGCTATATTTTTTAGTTCAAAAAAGCTACTGCTAATAAAAATATATATAAGTAAAATTACTAAAAAAATAAAAGCATATATAGTTATTTTTCCTCTTTTATTTAACTTATATCTACTAGTTCTTTTCATATTTTACCCCTTTTCAATTCAAATTTAGTTTTAAGTCTTCATATATATAAAATACTACTTTTCTTTGTCATTTCCTTTTGTTTTGTTTATATTCAATATTTTAAAATAAAATAAAGGCTTCAATTCGCTATAGATTAAATCCATAGCAAATTGAAGCCCTTATTTTTAGTCTAAATTTTCATTAAACTTTCTTTATATTAGCTCCAAGTTTTTTTAAAACTAACTCTATATCTTCATAACCTCTTTCAATATAGTTTATATTATTTATTTCAGTTTTCCCATCAGCAATTAAGCCAGCTAATACTAAAGCTGCGCCCCCTCTTAAATCCATAGCCTCTACATTTTTCCCCACTAATCTTTTTACTCCATAGATTTGACAAACATTATCTGATAGCTTAATTATTTTTGCTCCCATTTTATTCAATTCATTACAATGCATAAATCTATTCTCAAAAATAGATTCCTCTATTAGACTAATACCATTGCTTAGACATAACAATGTCATAATTTGAGATTGCATATCAGTAGGAAAGCCTGGATGAGGACTAGTTTTTATACTTTTAATAGGAAGTATTGTCTTCGGAGCTTTTATAATTAATCCATTATCCCTATATTCGATATTACAATTTGCTTCCCTTAGCTTTTCTACTATAGGATCCATGTGGTCTTTAATAACATTATCCACTTCTAACTCTCCACCTGTGATAGCACTTGCTATCATATATGTCCCTATAGCTATTCTATCAGGAATTATTTTATGTTTTACTGATTTTAATTTATCAACACCTTCAACTATAATTCTACCAGTTCCTGCTCCTTTTATTTTCGCTCCCATTTTATTTAAAAAATTTTGTAAATCTTCTATTTCAGGTTCTCTAGCAGCATTATTTATAATAGTCATACCCTGTGCTTTTGTGGCTGCTAATATTGCATTTTCTGTAGCTCCAACACTTGGGAATGTCAAGTTTATAGTATTTCCTACTAATTTATCCCTATTACAGTGTATATATCCATCAGCTTCTATTACCTTTACTCCCAGTTTTTCTAATGACTTTAAATGCAAATCAATTGGTCTTGCTCCAATTGAACATCCACCTGGATAGCTTATGCTTATACTATTAAATCTACCTACCATAGCTCCCATTACAATAATTGATGATCTTAGCATCTTCATATATTCTTCCTTAACATTTGTACTATTTATGTTAGAGCTATCTATATAGACAGTAGAATCTTTATATTCAACCCTACATCCAATACTTTTTAATATATCTATCATGACATGAACATCTGATATATTAGGTATATTTTCAATTATACTTTCTGATTCATTTAATATCGATGCTGCCATTATAGGTAATACAGAGTTTTTAGCGCCTCTTATTGATAGCCTTCCTTCTACCTTATTACCTCCATTGATTATATATTTTGACAAAACTATCCCCCCTAGTAGCAAGTATTTAAGGCTAAAATATAACTTACTTATATTTTTAATACTATGTCCTAGAGGGGAAATATGTTACTTTTTATTTTTTATTCCGATTGTTTTAACTTGTTTTTCTTCATTTTCCTGTGTATCTATCTTTTTAACTTGTTCATCACTTACACTTTTACTTTTTTTGTTATTTCTGTTATAAACTTCCATAACTTCCTTGTATATTATATCTATTGCTTCCGGCTTTCCTATTTCTTTACTTGCATTAGACATATCTAATAATAGGTCTCTATCTCCTAGTAATTTATATACTGTTTCATTTAAAGTTTCAGGAGTAAGATTTTTTTCTAGTATAGCTATACCAGCGCCTTTACTCTCTACACTCTTAGCATTGTACTCTTGATGATTTTCAGCAGTATATGCTTTAGGTATTATTATAGATGGTTTACCTAGAGCTGTAATTTCAGCTAAAGATATTGCTCCTGCACTTCCTATAACAATATCACAAGCAGCCAATGCTGTAGCCATATCTTCTAGATACGGTACTACTTTTTGATAAGGTTTCAGATCTAAGTCATTTATATCACTAATAAATCCATCATAGAAGTTCTTTCCTGTAGCATATATAAATGCTATATCATCATTTACTAGGTTTCTTATAACTAATTTCATAGAATCATTAATTTTTCTTGATCCGCCACTACCTCCGTAGCATAAAACCATTTTTTTATCTTCTTGTATTCCAAGTTTTCTTCTTGAAACACTTTTTTTAGATATAAGGATTTCTTTTCTAACAGGGTTTCCTGTAAGAACTAGTTTACTTCTAGTTTCTTCTGGAAATCTTTCATGTGAATCTTCAAAACTAGTTAATACCTTTGTAACCATTTTTGCTAATATTTTATTTGTTACTCCGGGGAATGAGTTTTGCTCATGAACTATAGTTGGAACTTTACTCATAGATGAGTTAAACAGTACCGGTCCACTAACATATCCCCCTGTTCCAATAACCACATCAGGCTTAAACTTTTTAACAATTTTTCTTGATTGTTCTAATCCTTTAAATAGTTTAAATACTCTTTTTACATTTTCAAAATCTATTTTTCTTTTAAATCCCTGTACAGTAACTGTTTTTAATTCATATCCATACTTAGGAACAATTTCAGATTCTATACCTTTTTCAGTTCCCACAAATATGATTTCTGCTTCTGGATTTTCTTCTTTTATTTTATTTGCGATAGCTATGGCAGGATATACATGTCCTCCCGTTCCACCACCAGATAATAAAATTTTCATTTCTCTCATCTCCTGTCTAGTTCATTTTTACATGTTTAGAGACATTAAGTACTATCCCAATAGCAGCCATGAATATTATAAGTGATGTCCCACCATAACTTATAAAAGGTAGTGCTACACCTGTAACAGGCATTGATGACGTTGCAACTGCAATATTTAAAGCTGCTTGAATACCAATTTGCCCACCTATACCCACAACTAACATACATGAAAATACATCAGGACATCTAATTGCAATTCTTATACATCTATACACTAAAAATACAAATAGCATAATGACTATAGCACATCCTATAAGACCCAATTCTTCTCCAATTATAGCAAATATAAAGTCATTTTGAGGTTCAGGTATGTAAAAATATTTTTGTCTACTCTTTCCTAATCCTAGTCCAAATAGACCTCCAGATCCAAGTGCATACAGTCCTTGTATAACTTGATATCCAGCTCCCAAAGGATCTTTAAATGGATCTAAAAAAGAAGTAACACGAGCAAGTCTATATGGGGCTGCTAAAACCATAGCTCCAAATAACGCAATTCCTGCACCAAACATTGCATATACAATTTTCATATCCATACCTGCAACAAATATCATTACAAACGTAACTAATATTACTGTACCTGCCGTAGATAGATTGGGTTGTAATATGATTAAAGCGAAGAAAATACTTGGTATTATAAGAAGTGGTATAATCCCTTTTGTTAAAGATTTAATCTTATCATATTTTAATTCGATTAATTTGGCAGTAATTATTATAGTTGAAAACTTAGCCAATTCTGCTGGTTGAATTGTTAATCCTCCAAATCCAAGCCACCTTTGAGCTCCATTTAAGGATGTTCCTAGAGGTGATAAAACTAACAATAGTAATATCACAACAACAATACCTAGCTTTCTAGCGTTTTTATACCAAAATCTATAATCAATTTTAGATGTAAAAATCATTACAATAAATCCTAATATTGCATATATTAAATTTCTTTTTAAAAAATAATAGGAATCATCTAGTTTAAATGTAGATTGTATAAAACTAGCACTAAAAACCATTATGATTCCTATAAATACTAACAACATAGTTGTATAAAATACAACATTATCAAAATCAGTTTTAATCCCCCTACTAACACGTTTCTTTATTATCTCTTTAGGCATTAATTAGACCTACCTCCATTCCCAGTATATATTATAAATTATATATATTTTCTTTGAAGTCTAATCCTCTCGCCTCGAAGTTTGGATACATATCCCAACTTGCACAAGCTGGTGATAATAAAACTACATCTCCTGATTGAGCTAATTTGTATGCCGTTTTTACAGCTTCCTTCATATCAGAAACTCTAAAAATATTGTTCATACCTTGTAATTTTGCTGTTTGCTCAATTTTATCTGCTGTTTCTCCTAATAATACTATTGCTTTTACATTTTTAGTTGCATAGCTAATCATTTCTGTAAAATCACTTTGCTTATCTTTTCCTCCAGCAATTAAAACTATAGGCTTATCATAAGATGTTATAGCTTTTATAGTTGAATCAGGGTTTGTTCCTTTTGAATCATTAACAAACATAATTCCATCTTTGTCTGTAACAAATTCTAATCTATGTTCAACGCTTTTAAAAGTCTTTAATGTATCTTTTATAATTTCTAAATCAATACCTAATACATAAGACATTAAAATAGCTGCCATACAGTTTTCTAAGTTGTGATTTCCTGGTAAACTTAATTCATCTTTATTTAATAATTTTATTTCTTTATCATTAACTTTTATAACGATGTTGTTATTATCATCTAAGTATGCTCCTTGGCTTACTTTTTCTTTTTGTGAGAAGTATAAAACTTTAGCATTAGTTTTATTTCCTAATTCTCTAACTATTTCATCATCATAATTTAATATACAAAAATCATTTGCATCTTGATTTTTAAATATATTGGCCTTTGCGTTTATATAGTTTTCCATAGTGTGATGTCTATTTAAATGATCTTCCGTTATATTTATAATAGTACTAACTCTAGGCTTAAAATCCTCTATACTTTCTAATTGAAAACTACTTAATTCTGTTATAAGAAAAGAATTCTCATCTGTTAAATCAACAGTATCAATAACTGGATTTCCTATATTTCCAACTATATATGAATCTTTTGAAGCCTTTTTAAATATTTCTCCAACTAAACTTGTAGTTGTAGTCTTTCCATTTGTTCCTGTTATACCAACAAATGTAGGATTTTTAGATAGCTTATATGCTAATTCAACTTCTCCAATTATATTTATATTTTCAGATTGTAATTTTTTTATAAATGGTAAATCTAATGGAACTCCCGGAGATACTATAGTTAAATCTATATTACTTATATCTTCAAGATGATGTCCTAAGATATACTCAACGCTATCTAAATTTTCAATTTGTTTTATTATATCTTTTAATTGGTCTTTAGACTTAATATCATTTACTATAATTTTTGCACCTAATTTATCTAATTTTTTTATAGTAGATACTCCAGTCTTTGCCAGTCCTACAAGTAAGACAATTTTATTATTTAAGTCCATGGTTCTTACCCCCGTAAATTAGAATACTGCTATTATACCTATCCAAGCTAAAACTATAGATGTTATCCAAAATACAAATATAACCTTAGTCTCAGGCCATCCACATTGTTCAAAATGATGATGTATTGGTGCCATTTTAAATATTCTTTTCTTTCTTAATTTATAAGATCCAACTTGAAGTATAACTGAAATTGCTTCTGCAAAATATATACCTCCAACAATAGGTATTATAAGAACATTGTTTGTTAGTACTGCAAATGATATTACAGCACCTCCTAGAGCCATAGACCCTGTATCTCCCATAAATACTCTTGCTGGATATGAGTTAAACCCTAAAAATCCTATACAAGCTCCTACAGTAGCCGCTGCTAATATAGCTACATCTGTATTACCATAGCTAGTTGCAACTAGCATAAAGAATGCAGACACTATAACAGTTATTCCTGATGCTAAACCATCAAGTCCATCTGTTAAGTTAACTGCATTTACTGTTCCAAGTATTATAAATACCATAACAGGAACATATAATGCACCTAAATTGAATGTAATATTTGTAAAAGGTATTATAAATTGAGTAGCACTTGGTGAATTAGTATATTGGTAATATGCTAATAGTGTAGCTAATGCAACTTGTAATAATAACTTTTGATATGCTTTTAATCCTAATGATCTTTTAAACTTTATTTTTAAGAAATCATCTACAAATCCTACAAATCCAAATCCAACTATACATAAAAGTCCCATAGTCATATCTGAGCTTATTTTCATTCTTGTAAGAATTGTTATTAATATTGCTACTATCATCATTATTCCACCCATTGTAGGTGTTCCATTTTTTTGCAAGTGTGTTTGTGGTCCGTCATCTCTTACCGTCTGTCCGAATTTAAATTTAGTTAACATCGGTATAAATATCGGACCTAGTATTATTACTATAAGAAATGAAATCATCGATGTATACGTAAGTTCTGTTATTCCTAACATAATATAACTCCTCTCCCTTGTTGGCTATTTCTTTAATGTTATTTACCTATTTAAATATTGTACTATATTTTCTAGTTGCATACCTCTAGAAGCTTTAACTAAGATCACATCATCCTTAACTATTATATCATTTAATTTTTTAATTGCCGTCTCTTTATTAGAAAAATGATGTATATTTAATTTATTAAATCCTAGTTTGTTAGCTTCATCTCCTATATGTCTGGAGTTTTCACCTATTGTAACTAATACATCTACATTATCGATTGCATATCCTCCTACAAGCCTATGGCCATATTCTGAGTGTTCTCCCATTTCAAACATATCTCCAAGTATTGCAACTCTTCTGTTTTTATATCTACCTAATATATCCAGTGCAGCTTTCATAGAATCAGGACTAGCATTATAAGCATCATTTATTATTGTTATTCCATCTTTTTTTATTATGTCAAGTCTCATCTTACTAGCTTTGAAATTCTTTAATCCAACTTTTATATCGCTTAAATTCATGCCTAAACTTACCCCTACTAAGATAGATGCCATAGCATTATATATATTATGCTTTCCTACTGTTGGTATAAAAATTTCTTCTTCTTTACCATTTATAAAACATTTAAAGTTTAAGCTTTCCTCTCCAATTGAATAATCTAAACAGTAAATATCATTATTTTTGTTAAATCCAAAAGTTTTTAATTCATATCCAAGTTCATCATTACATACCTTTTTTAAATACTCATCGTCACCATTTATAATTAAAATATTAGACTTGTCAAAATTCGAAGTGATTTCTAATTTTGCTTTTAATATGCCTTCTTGAGATCCTAGGTTTTCTATATGTGATAAGCCTATATTTGATATCACTCCTATTTTAGGATTTACTATATTTGCTAAATATTCAATTTCATTAAAGTGAGACATTCCCATTTCTATTATTGCACATTCATGGTTTGAGTTTAAATTAAATAAAGTAAGTGGTACTCCTATATGATTATTGAAGTTTCCTTCATTTTTTAATGTATTGAATTTAGTAGATATAGCTGAGTATATCATATCTTTAGTTGTAGTTTTTCCTACACTTCCAGTTACTCCTATGTATGGTATATTAAATTTTTCTTTATAAAATTTAGCTATATCTCCAAGTGCTTTTGTTGTATCATCTACTTCTATTAAATTTATATCCGAACTTTCAAATTTTATGCCATTACTTTTATTTTTTATAAAAGTTTTACATCCATTTTCAAGTGCTGATTGAATAAATTTATGTCCATCTAAATTTTCACCTATTATAGCTATGAAGGCATCACCTTCATTAGCAGCTCTACTGTCTATAACTATTTTTTTGATTTCATCTAATTCATTTCCATTTACTAATGTACCATTAGATGCCACTACTAGTTCTTTTATGGATAAAGATTCCATACTTAAACCTCCTTCTAAATAAGTCTACTAAAACATTATAAATCTTTTTGATACGTTCATCATCTATATTTATAATATTTTAATATGTAATTTTATAGAATATCAAATATTTTACACTTTTGTAAACCTTTAAAATCCTAATAAAGAGCAATGTACATAGTACTATGTACATTGCTCTTTTAAACTATTAACTAATTAATTATATACTATATATTAAATTTTTTGAAGTTATTTATTATATATCAAACTTTAGTTTTCTGTATATATAACTATTCCTGAATCTACTGAAACTTCTGCTCCAGGTTTTGGGAATATATCTACCACTTTAGCTGTTCCTTTAATTTCTGTATCTACATCTTGAATTGGCTTTAGTTTATTTTCTTCTAAAACCTTAATCGCATCTTCAACACTAAGATCTATAATATTAGGAACTTTAACTTTTTCTTTTTCATACTCCTGTTTTTCCTCTTCGCTATATTTTGGTTCAACTCCTAAATATTTTAAAGAATCATTCATTATTTCTTTTACTATAGGTCCTGCTGTTGTACTACCAAATGCACTAACTCCTGTAGGTTCATCAACTATAGCCAAAACTACAATTTGCGGATCATCACATGGAGCAATACCCACAAATGAACATATATATTTACCTTGTGCATATTTACCATCGATAACTTTTTGAGCAGTTCCTGTTTTACCTCCTATTCTATAACCTGGTATGTAAGCTGCTTTACCTGAACCTTCACTAACAACTGACTCAGCTATTTCCATCATTTTATTTGAAGTATCTTCTGATATAACCTGTCTAACTACTTTTGGTTTTATACTTTCTGTTACATTTCCTTGATTATCTACTAACTCTTTTACAACTCTAGGTTGCATAAGTTTTCCATCATTTGCTATAGCACCTATGGCACTTATTAATTGCATTGGAGTAACAGATATTGATTGACCAAAAGATATAGTAGCCAATTCCACAGGCCCAACATTTTTTTCATTGTATAAAATTCCTTTAGCTTCTCCAGGTAAATCTAACTTTGTAGTATCCATAAATCCAAATCCTTCAATGTAGTCATACATCTTAGATACTCCAAGTCTACTTCCTAGCTCCACAAATACAGGGTTACAAGAATTTTGAACCCCTTGTTTAAATTCTTGTGCTCCATGAGGTTTATAGTGTCTCCAACATTTAATTTTTCTTCCTCCAACCATTACACTTCCTGTACAGTTAAACTTCTCACCTTCCTTAATAACACCTTCTTCTAGTGCCGCTGAAGATGTTATTAATTTAAATGTTGATCCAGGTTCATATGTATCACTAACTGCAGGATTTCTCCACATAGAAAAATATCCTTTTATTTTATCTTTATCTCCATAGCCCTCTAACTCTTCTTCATAGTATGGATATATAGGAGTTCTTGAATTGTTAGGATCATAGTCAGGTTTAGATGCCATAGATAATACATCTCCAGTCTTAGGATCTATAGCTATTGCAGTTACTCTTTTTGCATTATTTAATTCATAAGCTTTTTGAACTGCTTTTTCTGTATAGTGTTGTATAACTTCATCTATAGTTAAAACTAAACCGTTTCCTTGAACTGGCTCATAATATTTTTCCATTCCATGAGGTATTTCTCTTCCTGATGCATCGGTACTAACAATAAGCCTTCCTGATTTTCCCTTCAAGTGTTTATCATATTGCATTTCAACTCCTGCTATTCCTGTAGCATCATCTGAAGTATGTCCTAGTACATAAGATGCAAAATTTCCATATGGATAATATCTTTGATTATCTTCAGCTACCCATATTCCTGGTAATTTAGCCTCTCTTATTTTTTCAGCAGTTTCATCATCTATCCATCTTTTAACTTTCACTAGCGCCATATTTTTCTTTTTTAATAACTTTAAAACCTCTTCATGTTCTTCGTCTATTAGATTAGATATTACTTTAGCAGCTTTTTCTTTATCTTTTACTTCCACAGGTTTTGCCCATATAGTATACTTTGTTACACTTACTGCTAATTCTTTCATATTTTTATCATATATAGTTCCCCTTTTAGGTTCTATAGGTATATCCCTAGTTTGTTGGTCTAGAGCTTTAGCTGTTAACCAATCGCCCTTTACGATTTGTAAATATCCAGTCCTAAATATAAGCATAAAAAATACACAACATGCCATTATTAAAACTGCTACTAATCGTTTTTTACTTATCCTCTTAATTTTACTCAAGTAACTCTCCCCCTACTTATTTACTTCTATGTATCTTATTTGACTTTCCTTTGGATAATTCATACCTAGTTTTTCATTAGCTTTTTTCTCTATATCTTTGCTTGTAGTCAGTATATCTACTTCAACTTTTATATTATCTTTTTCTATATTTTTTTTGTGTAACTCAGATTCTAGTTTACCTATTTCATACTTCAATTTAGATATTTCACTATAACCGTATATGCAACCAGATATAATAATAAAAATAAAAAGTAAACACCCTACCTTAATTGATAACTTGATTATTTTTTTTAATAGCTTTCTTTTATAATTATTCTTTTTATTTAATCTATATTCATTTATCTCTTTTATTTTTTTATTTCTTTTCATAATATATAACTCCTTAAATTTTTATAGTTATATATTATATTTAACCTTTTAATACAGCTTCCTTTTAAGTTTTGATACAAAATTAATGCAATAAAAAACAAAAAAGTCTAAGCTTTCACTTAGACTTTTATATTCTTTCAGCAACCCTCAATTTAGCACTTCTTGATCTTGGGTTTTCCTCTACCTCTTCAGTTGTTGGTAATATAGGTTTTCTAGTTATAACTTTTACCAATGCTTCTTTATCACACTGACATATTGGTAAATACGATGGACATATACAATCTGTTGCTAAATCTTTAAATTCTTTCTTTACAATTCTATCTTCTAATGAGTGGAATGTTATTATACATATTCTTCCACCTTCATTTAGCATTTGAGCTGCATCATCTATCATATTTGTTATAACACCTAACTCATTATTAACTTCTATTCTTATAGCTTGAAAAGTCCTTTTTGCAGGATGTGGACCATCTATTCTAGCTTTTTTCGGGATAGCCTTTTTTATTATATCAACTAACTCACCTGTAGTTTCTATACTTTTTTCTTTTCTTTCTTCAACTATGAATTTAGCAATACGCTTTGCCCAGTTATCTTCTCCATAATCTTTTATAATTTTAGCTAACTCTTCTTCACTATAAGTGTTTACAACATCATGTGCCGAGAAAGAACATCTCACATCCATCCTCATATCTAATGGTGCATCTTGCATATAAGAAAATCCTCTATCGGCTTCATCTAATTGATGAGAAGATACTCCTAAGTCTGCAAGTACTCCATCAATTTTATAAATTCCTAGATTCTCTAATTCTTCTTTTAAGTTTTCAAAATTACTATGAACAAATTTTACTCTATCACTATACTCACTTAGTCTTTCTCTTGCAGTATTTATTGCATTTATATCTTGATCAAATCCAATAAATAATCCATCTTTAGATAATTTTTTTACAATCTCTTTTGAATGGCCAGCTCCACCCATTGTACAGTCTACATATACACCGTCTGGTTTTATATTTAAATTATCAATGCATTCATTTAATAGCACTGATACGTGATGAAATTCCATATTTTATCGCTCCTTAATTTTGTCTATTTATTTTGCTTTTCTTTGATAAGTATATATGGGCTATTAATCCACCTATTACTCCTACTAAACTTATAACTTGAGCCATTCTAAGCGGTCCTATCATAAGGCTGTCAGTTCTAAGTCCTTCTATGAAAAATCTACCAAGAGAATATAGTATAGCATATAAAACTATAATTTGACCTTCATATGATTTCTTTTTTCTAAACATCCATAAAAATACAAATATACCAAAATCCCATATTGATTCATATAAGAAAGTGGGATGAACATTAACTCCATCTACCATTATTCCCCAAGGTAAATTTGTCGGTCCTCCATGAGCTTCTTTATTTATAAAGTTTCCCCATCTTCCTATAGCTTGTGCTAAAGGCATACCTATAATTACAGTATCTGCTAATTTAAAGAAATTTATTTTCTTATATCTTGAAAATAAATATCCAGCTAAAACTCCACCTATTAAAGCTCCATGTATAGCCATTCCTCCACCTCTAAAATTAAATACTTGTGATGGATTGCTAGCATAATACTCCCAGTTAAATATGACATAGTACAATCTTGCACATATTAATCCTACCGGTATGGCAATTATAGCTAAGTCTAGTATATTGTCTTCTTTTATTCCCACTCTTTTAGCTTCTTTCAAAGCTATTAACGTTCCTAAAATCATACCTATAGCCATAAGTATTCCATACCACATTACATCTATTCCGAATATAGTAAACGCAACTCTATCCATAAATTAATACCTACCTTTTAAATAATCTTTTTAGAAAACTCTTTTTCTTTTCATACATACTAGGGATTTCAATTTCCAATTCAGTATTTTCAATTATAACCTTTTGATTTTCTAAAAATAATTTTTCAGCCAATTCCCTACTGTATTTTTGAGATACATATTCATATGCCTCTTTTATTAATGGCCTTCTTCTGGTACTACTATGCGCATCTGTAGCTATGAAATGAATCATTTTATTTTTCAAAAGAATATCACTAGTTTTTTGTGCTTCAGTTCCATTTTTACCAGTTATGCTAGAGGCGTTTACTTGTATTAAAGCTCCTTCATTTATACAATCGTAAATTAAATTAGGATTTTCTTGAACTTTTGGATACCTTTCCACATGAGCCAATACAGGTATATAACCTCTTAATTTTATTTCATAAACTATATCAACTATATTTTTAGGAAAATTATTTGGAGAAAACTCAATAAGTAAATACCTACTACTGTTTAAAGAGTAAAAATCCAGGTTTTCAAAATTTTCAAACAAATCTTCTGTATAATATAGTTCATTTCCCAAAATTATATTTAAATCTATTCCTTCAACTTTTAAAGCCTTGTTGAAGTCATTAAGAACTTTATTTAACTCTTTTCCTTTTTTATATTTAAAATCAGGATGATAGTGAGATGTATTTATTATCGTCCTTATTCCTTCATCGTAAGCTATTTTTGCCATTTCTATTGATTCAGATAAATTTTTAGATCCATCATCAACTCCAGGCAGTATATGGCAGTGTATATCTATCATGTAATAATTCCCTCCTTATTATAAAATAAATAATACCACATTAAATACTAAGCATCAATTTTCTTTATAATCTCCCACTAAAATAGTTTATTATTAAAACTAAAAAAGTGCTAAATATTTAGCACTTTTACTTTGGTTCTACTATTGATATAGAACAATATTCTTCTTTAAGATGATTTTTTAATCTTTCCTCAACTTCTTCAAATTTTACTTGTTTTATAACTTCTAAATAATCCATTAAATTTATACCTTTAAATTTATATGAAATGAAATTATTAGCTATAAAATTTACTGAGTCAAAATATTTTATAAATTGACCCATTTTTTTCTTTTTAACTCTATTAAAATCATCTTCTGACAATCCATCTTCTTTATATTTATTTATATACTTAATAATGGTGTCTTTAACTTTTCTAGGTTCATTAGATTCTCCACCTATTAATGTATAACCATAATCTACTTGCGATGTAAATCCACATCCAAAGTTATCATTTATTAACCCACTCATATACAATTCTTCAAAAATTTCACTACCTCTTTTTAAAATCATATCTAGTAATATCTCTGTGATAACTTCTTTTCTTAGTAACTCTTTTCCTTTCATACCTACATCGCTATCTTTAAATCCTATATTAAACATTGGCATTGATATTGGAAATTCAGCTACGATTTCTTTTTCATTTACAGTTTTAGGTTCTTCTGGGTAAAATCTTTCTATTTCATTTTTAAGCTTATCAACATCATAATGATTGCTTTTTTTAGCTATTTCCATAACTTTCTCTGCATCTACATCTCCTACGACAAATAAAATCATATTTCCCGGGTTATAAAAAGTATTATAACATGTGTATAATTCCTCTTTGGTTATTTTATATATACTATCAACTGTTCCTGCTATATCTATGTTTACAGGATACTTTGAATACATCGCCTTTAAACAATTAAAATATACATTCCAATCCGGATCGTCATTATACATTTTTATTTCTTGTTCTATTATTCCTTTTTCTTTTTCTACATTTTCATCTGTAAAATATGGAGTTTGAACATAATCTATTAAATGTTGTAAACTTTCATAGAAATTTTCAGTGCATGAAAATAAATAAGCGGTCATTGTAAAATTAGTATATGCATTTGCACTAGCTCCTAACTTTGAAAACTTATCAAATGCATTACCACCATCTGGTTGTTCAAACATCTTATGTTCAAGAAAATGAGCTATACCTTCATTTACTTTGAATTTCTCAGTTTGATTTATAGGTATAAACTCCAAGTCATTTGATCCATAATTGGTAGCTAAAACTGCAAACTTTTTAGTAAATCCTTTTTTAGGCATAAAATAAATATCTAAACCATTATCTAATTTTTCATAATAAACTTCTTCTTTTAATATATGATTAACTATTTTTTCCATATAGTCCTCCTAGTTTCTTAAGAAATAAATAGTATCTAATTGTAATGCTTTAAACACATCAACTATTTCTTCCTTAGTTACTTTGTCTATATAATCTATAATATCTTCTATACTTAAATTTGTTTTGCTTATATCTTGAGCAAATTTAAAGTCAGATAATCCACCTATACTATCTGTTAATGCTTCCATTGAACTTATAAGTGATATCTTACTGTTATTTAATTCTTGATCATTTATATCTCCATTTACAATTTTTTCAATTTGTTTTTTTACTAAATCAGTTGTTTTTTCATAATTTTGAGTTTCTATACCAGATGATATAAATAATATTCCTTTATATTTTTCTATAGATGAATATATATAGTAGCATAAGCTTTCTTTTTCCCTTATGTTTATAAACATTTTAGAATGGGGTCCACCACCTAATATATTACATCCTACTATTAATGGATAATATCTTTTTGCATCTGCAAAATCTATATTAGTTCTATATCCCATAACTAGTTTTCCTTGTGTTATATCCATCTTATCAACTATATTCTTTACTGTATCTACATCTTTTTTAAACTCTTCTCTTGGAATATCTATTACAGATCCTCTATCAAAGTTAAATTTACTTTTAATAATACTTTCAACATCTTTCTCATTAAATTCACCTTCTACAATAATGTCTATAGGAGATGTTTTTAAAATTTCTTTATAGTGATTATATAGTTCTTTAGCTGTGATTTTATCAATTTCATCTATATATCCATATTCACTTATGCTAAACTTTTCATATTTACACATTTCCTCAAAACATCTTTCAAGTGCATATCTTCCCTTATCATTTATTTTGGCTTTTATTCTTTCTTTTAAATTTTGCTTTTCTAATTTAAGATATTCTTCACTAAATCCACCATCTTCTACTAATGGATTATTTATTATTTCATTTAAAAATTCTATAGCTTTATTAAAAATTTGTTCATCTAAATATTTTTCATTTGTTGTCACTAGTTTTATATTTAAAACTTGTCTTTCTCCTCTTTTGCTTATATCAGCTAAAAGTGATGCTCCATACAAATCTTCTAGTTTATTAGATATCTCTCTTAAACTTTTATATTCGCTACTAGCATTAGTTATTAAATTAGGTATTAATGCATTTTTGGTAGCTTCATTTTTATCTAGGATTCTTTGTATGTATACACTTACTAAATTTGTTTTAAATTTTTTAGAATTTATTAAAGTTAAATTTACATTCTCACATAAATTTATTTTTTTTACACTCTCCATAGTTACCTCCTATTTTTTTATTAATGATATTTGAGTATATATTTCTTCAACCAAGATTTTAACTTTGTCCTTAGGATATATATAGTGAAATTTTATTTCTGGTCCATCTAGTTCTTGTAAAATACTTTCAACTAAATTCTTATTATGCATATTGTCAATTGTACATGTAGGTATAACTACATGCAATATATCAATTCCAAATTCTAGAAGTTGTTCTCCTGATTTTATTATATCGTTTTTATTATTTTCTAAAAGTGGTAATTTTATTTGAATTTTAGTACTTTTTTCTTTTTCAATATAATACTTTATTTTTTCTCTAAAAATTATATCTTGTTCTAAATTATTTTCATCCTCTAAGCCTATAAGTAGTACTCCTATATCTGTATCTTCATTTTTAGCGCTTCCAACTATTTCATTTTTATATGACTTTGCTAAATTATCAGATTTATAAAATAAGTCTGTAAGTTCAATATGTACTCCTAATTTACTAAGTTGCATTTTCTGAAGTCTTTCATTAAATACTTCAAAATCTTTACCTTGAGTTATAAACATAGGACATATTACTATTTCTTTATACCCTTGATTTATAATATTTTTTATAACATTTTCAAAGTATGGCTTTGTGTATAGATATGAGTTGATAACTTTGTAATCTTTACCTAATTTTTCTTTTAAATTAATACCTATCTCATTTGCTGTATCTTTAAAATCACTAGATCCTAAATTTTCGTAGTATCTTTTAAATTTATTTAAGTTATAAACCATATTTCCATAAGATTTATATCCTTGCTCAAAATATATTTCATTAGCCCTTTCGCTTAAATCATAGTTTCGATCTTCTCCATCATATAAAAGTACGACTGCTGTTTCTTTTTTTATACTAACTTCTTCATCATAGTCTACTATATTTTGATTTATATTATCTTTTAATACTATTATTGAAAATATATTTACTAAAAAGTATGAAATAATTAAACCTATAAATATTTCCTTATATTGTTTTTTATAATTAGTAATATAATAATATATAATTATGGTTGTCGCTATAATAAATATATTTTCCATATACCCATCAAATATAAGACTTAATCCTAGCAGTATACCTGAACATATTGGTATTATCATAAAATCAACTCCATTGAAAGTATAATTTGCATCGCTAATGTATATGATGTATAATTAGAATGTATGTCTAATTTAAAATAAACACGAGACTTAAGAAGAGAGGAAGATACAATATGAAATTAGGTATAGTTGGTTTACCAAACGTAGGTAAAAGTACACTATTTAATGCTATAACTCAAGCAGGTGCGGAATCTGCTAACTACCCTTTCTGTACAATAGAGCCAAATGTTGGTGTTGTGGCTGTTCCAGATGAAAGATTAAATCAATTAAAGGAATTATATGATTCTAAAAAAATAGTACCTACTGCTATCGAGTTTTGCGATATAGCAGGTTTAGTTAGAGGAGCTTCTAAGGGTGAAGGTCTTGGTAATAAATTCTTATCTCATATAAGAGAAGTAGATGCTATAGTACATGTTGTTAGATGTTTTGAAGACCCTAACGTAGTTCATGTTGACGGTTCTGTAGACCCTTTAAGAGATATAGAGACTATAAACTTAGAGTTAATTTTCTCTGATATAGAAATATTAGAAAGAAGAATACAAAAAACTCAAAAAGCTGCTAAAGCTGATAAAAGTTTAGCATCTGAGCTTGAATTCTTAAAAGAAATAATGGCTACTTTAGAAGATAGCAAATGTGTTAGAACTATGGAGTTTACTGAAGATCAACAAACTTTTGTTAATTCATTAAACTTACTTACGTCTAAACCGGTAATATATGCTACTAATGTTAGTGAAGATGATTTAGCTGATGAAGCTTTAAATAATGAATATGTTAATAAAGTTAGAGAATTCGCTGCAAGTGAAAATGCTGAAGTTGTTGTTGTCTGTGCTCAAATAGAAGCTGAAATAGCTGAACTTGATACTGATGAAGAAAAGAAAGAATTCTTAGAAACATTAGGTCTTGAGCAATCTGGACTTGATAAACTTATAAAATCTTCATATGCATTACTTGGATTAATATCTTACTTAACAGCTGGACCTCAAGAGGTTAGAGCTTGGACTATAAAGGTCGGAACTAAAGCTCCTCAAGCTGGTGGTAAAATACACTCTGATATAGAAAGAGGATTCATAAGAGCGGAAACTATAGCATTTGATGATTTAGTTCAAGTTGGAACTATGACTGCTGCAAAAGATAAAGGATTAGTTAGACTTGAAGGTAAAGAGTATATAGTTAAAGATGGAGATGTTATATTATTCAGATTTAACGTATAGAAAAAAGATGTATCGATTAGATACATCTCTTTTTATTTTTTGTGTAAATATTCATTAGCTATTTCTTTATCATCAAAATGATGTTTAACCTTACCTATTATTTGATAATTTTCATGACCTTTTCCTGCAATTAATATTACATCATCTTTTTGTGCCATTTCTATCGCTTCTTTAATAGCTTCTTTTCTATCTATTACAACCTTATAATTTTCTTTATTTTTATCTAGCCCTTCTAATATATCTTTAATTATAAGCTCAGGGTCTTCTGTTCTTGGATTATCTGAAGTTACTATACATATATCTGAATATTTTTGTACAATTTCTCCCATTAACGGTCTTTTGGTAGTATCTCTATCTCCACCACATCCAAAAACTGTTATTATCCTATTTTTAGCAAACTCTCTTGCTGTTTTTATTACATTCTCTAATGCATCTGGAGTGTGAGCATAATCAACTATTACACTTATACCTGTATCATTTGATATAGCTTCAAATCTTCCAGCTACACCACCTGTATTTTTTAATCCATTTATAACAACATCTTTGTCTATTCCTAATGCATAGCAAGTTGCTATAACTGCTAAGGTATTATAAACTGTAAATTTACCTGGTACAGGTACAAATATATCAGTTTCATACGTTGGAGTTATAAGTCTATAAGAAACTCCTCTTGCTTCTATTTTTATATTTTTAGCCATGAAATCAGCTTCATTATCTATTCCATAAGAGTAGCACTTAGTATCTAAATTTTTAACATTATTATATATTATTTTTCCACCATTATCATCTATATTTATTATATTAGCATTTGTTGTCATATAGAATAGTTTTTCTTTAGCTTTTCTGTAATCTTCTAAATCTTTATGAAAATCTAAGTGATCTGGTGTTAAGTTAGTAAAAACTCCTACTTTGTATTTAGTTTGTGCCACTCTATTTAACGCTAGTGCATGAGATGAAACCTCCATTGCACAATATTTACATCCATTTTCTATCATTTGATTGAAATATCCTTGTAAATCTACACTCTCTGGAGTTGTAGAGTTTGATTCAACTTCGTTATCTCCATCAAATATTTTTATAGTTCCAATAAGTCCAACTTTATTTTTATCTAATCTTAATATCTCATTTAAAAATGTTGTTATACTAGTTTTTCCATTTGTTCCTGTAACTCCTATAACATCAAATCTTTGACTTGGATGATTATAAAAATTATCTGCTATTTTAGCCATATCTTCTCTAGTATCTTTAACTTTTATAAAAGTTGCATCATCTCTATTTATATCTTCCTCTACTAAGAATGCTTTAGCTCCATTTTCAATAGCTTTATCTATAAATTTATGTCCATCAACAGTAAAACCTTTTATACATACAAACAATCCGTTATCTTTTACTTTTCTTGAATCATATTGAATATTATCTATTTGTATATCTAAACTACCTTTAGTATCTAATATTTCTAAGCCATCTATTACTTCTCTTAGTAACATAAAATTTTACCTTCTTTCAATAAAAAAATTTATACTTATACTATTATATAATAATAACAATAAAATATAAATTGTCTTGAGTGCTATTTTTATTGCAAAAAATGCAAAATAAAAAAATAGAGAGGAATATTCCTCTCTATTTCTGTTAATTAAGATTAATATTGAGCTAATCTCTTATAGCTTTCATATCTTTCTTTAGCATTATCTTCTGCCATTTCAAATAATTCTTCTGCTACATCTGGGAATTGTTTAGCTATAGCAGCATATCTTACTTGTTTCATTAAGAAGTCTCTGAAACTTTCAGTTGGCTCTTTAGAATCTAATGTAAATGGATTCTTACCTTCTAATTTTAGAGTTGGGTTGAATCTGTATAAATGCCAGTATCCACACTTAACAGCTTGCTCTATGTTAGCTTGAGCTCTTCCCATACCTTCTTTTAATCCGTGTGATATACATGGAGAGTAAGCTATTATTAATGATGGTCCATCGTATTTTTCAGCTTCTACTACAGCCTTCATTAATTGGTTCTTATCTGCACCCATACCAACTTGTGCTACGTATACATTTCCGTAAGACATAGCCATCATACCTAAATCTTTCTTTCTAGATCTCTTACCTGCTGCTGCGAATTTAGCCATTGCTGCAACTGGAGTAGATTTAGATGCTTGACCACCTGTATTAGAGTATATCTCAGTATCAAATACTAATACATTTACATTTTCACCAGAAGCAAGAACGTGATCTAATCCACCGTAACCGATGTCATAAGCCCATCCGTCTCCTCCAAGTATCCATTGAGATCTCTTAACTAAGTAATCTTTTCTAGCTTCTATTTCAGCAACTAATGCTTTTATTTCAGCATTTTCTATTTCATGAGCATTTGCTAATACTTCAAGTACTTTTTCACTTGCTTTAACAGATGCTTCACTGTCTTCTTTATTTTCTAACCAGTTATTAAATGCATCTCTAGCTGCATCACATATATCCATAGATACTAATTGTTCCATAGTTTCAGTTAATTTAGCTCTCATTTGTTTAACACCTAAGAACATTCCGTATCCATACTCTGCGTTATCCTCAAATAATGAGTTTGCCCAAGATGGACCTTTACCTTCATGGTTAACAGTGTATGGAGTTGATGGAGCTGATCCACCCCATATAGAAGAACATCCAGTAGCATTAGCTATCATCATTCTATCTCCGAATAATTGAGTTACTAACTTGATGTATGGAGTTTCTCCACATCCAGCACAAGCACCAGAGAACTCTATAAGTGGTTGTCTAAATTGACTTCCTTTAACTGTTGTTGGAGCCATTATATCTCCTTTTGGAGCAACTTTCTTAGTATCAACTGCGAATGCCCAGTTTTCTACTTCAACTTCTTGAGTATCAAGAGGTTTCATAACTAAAGCTTTTTCTTTGGCTGGACATATGTCAGCACAGTTTCCACATCCTGTACAGTCCATTGGACTTACTTGCATTCTATATTGTAATCCGTCAAATCCTTTACCTATAGCTTTCTTAGTTTCGAATTTTTCAGGAGCATTTTTCATTTCTTCTTCATTAACTAATACTGGTCTTATACATGCATGAGGACATATGTAAGCACATTGGTTACATTGTATACAGTTATCAACTATCCACTCAGGAACGTTTACTGCTACCCCTCTCTTTTCATATGCAGCAAGTCCAGCTGGGAATGTACCATCTTCTATTCCATTGAATGTACTTACAGGTAAGTTATCTCCTTCTTGTGCATTCATAGGTCTTACTATATCTTTTACGAAGTCTGGTTCATTTACTTCTTTTTTGATTTCGTCTTTAGCATCTGCCCATTCAGCTGGTACATTAACTTTAACTAAAGAATTCATACCTGCTTCAACAGCTTGATAGTTCATGTTAACTATTTTTTCACCTTTTTTACCGTAAGCTTTCTTTATAGAATCTTTTAAGTATTCTATAGCATCAGCTTCTGGTATTATTTGAGCTAACTTGAAGAATGCAGATTGCATTATCATGTTTATTCTGTTTCCAAGTCCTATTTCTTGTCCTAATTTAGTACCATTTACTGTATAGAATTGGATATCATTTTTAGCTATATAATTTTTCATAGCTGCTGGTAAGTGTTCGTTTAACTCATTTTCATTCCATATAGTGTTAAGAACGAATACTCCACCTTTCTTTAATCCTTTTAATAGATCATATTGATATACATAAGCTTGGTTATGACAAGCGATGTAATCAGCTTCATCTATTAAGTAAGTTGATCTTATAGGAGCATCTCCAAATCTTAAGTGAGACATTGTTATACCACCAGATTTTTTAGAGTCATATGCAAAGTATGCTTGAGCATATTTCTTAGTGTTATCTCCTATTATTTTTATAGCTTGTTTATTAGCTCCAACTGTACCATCTGATCCTAATCCCCAGAACTTACATCTTACAGTTCCTTTTTGAGCTATTTTTAATTCATCAGCTAATTCTAAAGAAGTGTTAGTAACATCATCAACTATACCTAATGTAAATTGATCTTTAGGACTTTCTGATTTTAAGTTATCATAAACTGTTTTTATTTGAGTAGGAGTAGTATCTTTTGATCCCAATCCGTATCTTCCACCTATTACCATAGGAGCTTTTTCATTTCCATAGTATACTGATTTAACGTCTAAGTATAATGGCTCTCCAGTTGCTCCTGGTTCTTTAGTTCTGTCTAATACACATATTCTTTCAACTGTTGAAGGCATTGAATCCATAAAATGCTTCATTGAGAAAGGTCTGTATAAGTGAACTTTAACTAAACCATATTTTTCGCCTTGAGCATTTAATACGTCTATAGTTTCTTCTATAGCTTCTGTTACAGATCCCATAGCTACTATTACATACTTAGCATCTTCTGCTCCGTAGTAATCAAATAGTCCATGTTTTCTTCCAGTTAACTCAGACATTTGGTTCATGTATTTTTCAACGATTCCTACGATATCATTGTAATATTTATTTGAAGCTTCTCTTGTTTGGAAGTATATATCAGGGTTTTGTGCTGTACCACGAGTAACAGGATGATTTGGAGATAAAGCTCTATTTCTGAACTCTTGAACAGCTTCCATATTTAATAATTTAGCATAATCTTCATTTTCTAATAATTCAACTTTTTGTATTTCATGAGATGTTCTAAATCCATCAAAGAAATGTATAAATGGTAATCTACCTTCTATTGCAGCTAAATGTGCAACTGGTGCTATATCAGCAACCTCTTGAACTGATCCAGAAGCTAATAATACACATCCTGTTTGTCTTGCTGACATAACGTCTTGATGATCTCCGAATATTGATAATGCTTGTGATGCTAAAGCACGAGCACTTACATGGAATACTCCTGGTAATAATTCACCAGCTACTTTATACATATTTGGTATCATAAGTAATAAACCTTGTGATGCAGTGAATGTTGTTGTTAATGCCCCAGCTTGTAATGAACCGTGGAATGCTCCTGCAGCTCCTGCTTCTGATTGCATTTCTACAACACTAACTTTTTGTCCAAATATATTTTTTCTTCCTTGTGCAGCCCATTCGTCCACAACCTCTGCCATCGTAGATGATGGAGTTATAGGATATATTGCAGCTACATCTGTAAATGCATATGCAACATGAGCAGCAGCAGTGTTACCATCTACTGTTTTCATAAATTTTGCCATAGTATGTATCCTCCTTGTATATTCCTCCCAAAATAGATTTGCTTGTTTCTATTATGAGTAAATATTTTGATAAAATTTTCTAAGTTAATAATTTCTACATTAACTTACAAAATCCTTCTATCATATTAATGTTTTTGTGTTTTGTATACTTAAAAGTTCAAAAGTATCACATCATTATATGAATACCCAATTTTGTATACTTGAAACATTATTAAAACATTTTTTTAAAAAATTTTTAAAATTTTTAATAACCACTAGTTTTTGAATCCTCACCTTTTGTAATTGCAACAGAAGCGCTAGCTCCAATTCTTGAACAACCGGCTTTTATAACAGCCTTTGCATCTTCTTGGTTTCTAACTCCTCCAGAAGCCTTTACTCCGATATTAGGTCCAACAACTTCTCTCATAAGCTTTATATCTTCAGGAGTTGATCCGCCTGTCCCAAATCCTGTTGATGTTTTTACAAAGTCAGCTCCTGCTTTAACTGATAATTCACAAGCTATTTTCTTTTCATCATCAGTTAAATAACAAGTTTCTATTATTACCTTAACTAATGCTTCTTTATTAGCTGCATCAACAACTGCCTTTATATCATTTAAAACATAGTCATAATCTTTATCTTTTAATGCACCTATGTTTATAACCATATCCACTTCATCTGCACCTTTTTTTATTGCATCTTTTGTTTCAAAAGCTTTTACTTCAGATGTATTAGCTCCTAAAGGAAATCCTATAACAGTACATACTTTTACACTTGATCCTTCAAGTTCTTTCTTAGCAAATTCTATGTTTGCTGGATTTATACACACTGAAAAGAAGTTGTATTCTTTAGCTTCATTACAAAGCTTTTTTACATCCTCCTTAGTCGCAACAGCTTTTAAAATTGTGTGGTCTATCATGTTTGCTATATTATTGTTCATATATATATCTCCTTTTTGTATTATAATGCTATTTTATTATAGCAAATATGCATACGTTTTTGTATATGCATCATTATTTATTATAAATTCAAAAGTAGTATATCTTTTTATTAAATATATTACCGATAGATAGCTTATGAAATTGATGGTATAATAATAACAGTTAGATATATTTCTAGCAAGTAGGTACTTTTTTGTTATATAGTACCTAAAAGTATACTATTAGATCTAAGGTGATATAATGAAAATTCAATTAGAAGTTCAAGACCACTCACAATGTCATATGAATGAAAGGTGTAACAAGTACGAAATGTGCCCTATAAATTTAGTGCATAAAATAATTTCAGGAAAGTGGAAAATTTTAATTCTTTGGTATTTAACTCCAGCTCCACTTAGATTCAGTGATTTAAAAAGAAAGCTACCTGATGTTACTCAAAAGATGTTGACTCAACAACTTAGAAGCTTAGAGTCTCATAATATTATATATAGACATGTTTACCCTGTAGTTCCACCAAAAGTTGAATATGGATTAACAGAGTTTGGAGAAAAGCTTATACCAGTTTTAGAAACTATGTATAGCTGTGGGATTGATTTTTTAGAACATGGTATTATTGATTAAATGACTTTTTAAATAAATAAAAAAAGTATGTGAAAACTCACATACTTTTTTTATTTATATTACTCAGCTATTAATTCTACCATGTCTCCATTTCTAACAGCTGCTGCATTTCCTTCTTCAACATCAACATGCATCTCTAATGCAAAGTTAGGATTAGCTCTTACTAATACATTTTCGAATACTATAGATCTAGGTCCGAAAGTTCTAACTTTAACTATTTGCTTATCTTTTACTCCGAATTTAGCTGCATCATCAAGACTCATATGTATATGTCTTGAAGCTACTATAACACCTTCTGTTAATTCAACTTCTCCTGCTGGTCCAACTAATTTTACTCCTGGAGTTCCTGCTATATCACCAGATTCTTTTATTGGAGCTTTTACACCTAAAGCGAATCCATCAGCTAAAGATATTTCAACTTGTGTACTAGGTCTAGCTGGTCCTAAAACTCTAACACCTTTTATAGTTCCTTTAGGTCCTACTAAATCAACTTTCTCTTCACAAGCATATTGTCCTGGTTGGCTTAATGGCTTGAATTCTACTAATTTATGACCTGCTCCGAATAATGTCTCTATATCAGCTTGACTTAAATGAACGTGTCTATTTGATAATGCTATTGGTAATTTCATTTTGAAAGTCCTCCTAAGTTTTTTAAAATATTGCAATACAATTATACATAATATTCCTAATAAAATCAAATTTTATTCTAATTTTATTTTATTAAATAATTTAGCAATTCAAAGTATCCAGGAAAAGATATATCAATGCATATTGTGTTATCAAGCTCTACATCGCTTTCACAAATTAATCCAGCTATAGAAAATGCCATTGCTATTCTATGGTCATTAAAAGTGCTTATTTTTGCTCCCTTTAGTTTTCTTTTTCCTTTTATAATCATACCATCTTCTAACTCTTCGATGTCTGCTCCCATTCTTTTTAAGTTATCTACCACAGCTTGTATTCTATTACTTTCTTTAACTTTAAGTTCTTTTGCATCTTTTATTATGGTGTCACCATTCGCTTGAGTTGCCAAAACTGCAATAACCGGAATTTCATCTATTAACCTAGGTATTAAATCAGAATCTATAGTTGTTGAAGCTAAATCTTCACTATACCTAACTACTATATCACCAACTAACTCTCCTCCTACTAACCTTCTGTTAAATACTTCAAAATTTCCATTCATGTTTTTTAAAACATCTAATATTCCAGTTCTAGTTTCATTTAATCCTACATTTAAAATAGTTACTTCAGATCCTTTTACAATGCTCGCCGCAACTATTATAAATGCTGCTGATGAAATGTCTCCTGGTACACTTATATCTCCTATAGAATATAGTTCTTCAATAGGGTTAATATTTATGTTTAAATCGTTGGACTTTATATCAGCTCCAAAAGAATTTAACATTATTTCTGTATGATTTCTGCTTTTAGCCTTTTCAATTATAGCGCTTGGACTATTAGCATATAGTGATGCTAATATTATAGATGATTTAACTTGAGCTGATGCAACTGGCATTTTATAATCTATCCCAGTTAAATTTCCACCTTTTATAGTTATTGGTGTATAATTTGCATCATCTTTTCCTTCTATCTCACATCCCATTAACCTTAATGGATCAGTAACCCTCTTCATAGGTCTTCTACCTATGGAATCATCTCCAACTATTGTTGATTCAAATTCATTCCCAGCTAATATTCCCATCATAAGTCTTATAGTTGTTCCTGAATTTCCTACATCTAATATATCACTAGGTCTTTTTAATCCTCTAAGACCTCTTCCTTTTACAATAACATTATTTTGATCTATATCTATGTCTACTCCCATTTTTCTAAAACAATTAATAGTACTTAAACAATCTTGCCCCATAAGGAAATTACTTATTTTTGTGCTTCCTTTTGCTATGGATGAAAACATTATTGATCTGTGGGAAATAGATTTATCTCCAATTAACTTAAAACTTCCTCTAAGCATTTAAACATCTCCTCATTACATTTAAAATATCATTATCATTTATATTATTAAAAATCTCAACTTTACCTTTGCCTATTGGAAGAACTAAATTTATAAACCCAAAACTATTTTTTTTATCGCTTTTCATTATGTAGAGTATTTCTTCACAATCTTTAACACTACATTTAGTAGGTAAATTTAATAAATTAGATACTTCTTTAAATTCTTCATAATAATTATAATCTATTAATTCTTTTTCTATAGCTAATTCAAAAGCCAAATTTGTTCCTATATTTACCGATTTACCATGACTTAAATTGCAAAGTTTTTCTATCCCATGTCCAAAAGTATGTCCTAAATTTAAAATTTTTCTTAATCCACTTTCTTTTTCATCCTTATTTACTACGTCCCATTTGATATCAGTACATTTTTTAATTATATAATGTAGAGTTTTTTCATCTCTATTTAATATATTTTCATAATTACATTTTATATATTTTAAAAATTCATAATCATATATAAAACAATATTTTAAAACTTCTCCAAGTCCACTAATATAATCCTCTTCGCTTAATGTATTTAATGAGTTTACATTTATATACGTAAGCTTAGGCTGATAAAACGTCCCCATTATATTTTTTATATTTCCTAAATTTATTCCTGTTTTTCCTCCAACAGATGAATCTACTTGTGAAAGTAAAGTTGTTGGAACTTGAATCAAGTCAATTCCTCTCATATACGTAGATGCTACAAATCCAGCTAAATCTCCAACTACACCTCCCCCTAAAGCTATAACTAAAGATTTTCTAGTTATGTTTGTTTTTATGCAAAACTTTATTATCTCTTCATATACTTTTAATGATTTTGATTCTTCTCCACTTTTTATAATAAATAACTCTATATATTTATGTTTAAGATTTTTGATAAATTTTTCAAATTGACTTTCATATACATTTTCATCAGTTATAATTAAAACTTTATCATATCCTTTGTCTAATTTTAAATTTTCATATCCACAATCTATAACTATAGATTTTTCCATCCTCTTTCACCTAACCTATTCATATATGAATTGTAATTATTTTTTATATCCTCAATATTATCATTTCCAAACTTCTCTAAAAAGAAATTTAAAATGACAGTTGACACTACATTTTCGCAAACTATACTACATGCAGGAACAGCACAAGTATCCGACCTTTCAACTGTGGCTTTATAATTTTCCTTTGTATTCATATTTATTGAATTTAAAGGTTTGTATAGTGTCGGTATAGGTTTCATTGCACACCTTATTATTATTTCATCTCCAGTAGTCATTCCACCTTCGATTCCACCTAGATTATTTGTATTTCTATATATTCCACTTTCTTCGCTATAATAAATCTCATCCATTACCTCAGAACCATTTTTACTTGAAACATCAAATCCTATACCTATTTCTACCCCTTTTATAGCTTGTATACTCATTACATTCATTGCTATATGCGCATCTATTTTTCTATCATAATGTACATATGACCCAAGTCCAGGAGGTACATTTTTAACTCTTACTTCGATAACTCCTCCTATTGTGTCTTTAGCATCTTTAGTTTTCTCAATTTCTTCTATCATTAATCTTTCAGTTTCTTCATCAATACATCTTACTAAACTCAAGTCTACTTTCCCTTTTATATAATCAAAGCTGTATAATCTATCTAATTTTACCTTTCCAATTTGTGTTACATGTGAAGTAATATCAATATTAAACTTTGATAATATTTGTTTACATATTGCTCCAACTGCAACTCTACTTGCTGTTTCTCTTGCACTTGATCTTTCTAGTACATTTCTAGCATCATCAAAATTATATTTTAATGAGCCAACTAAATCCGCATGTCCAGGCCTTACATGACTTACTTTTTTACTTTTTCTGTCAATGTCTCCTGTTGGATTCATATAGTTAGCCCAGTTTTCATAATCCTTATTAATGATCTGAATAGCTAAGGGACTTCCAATAGTTATATTTCCTCTAACTCCACTTAAAATTTCTACTTTATCATTTTCTATTTTCATACGTCCACCACGTCCATATCCCGATTGGCGTTTTTTCAACTCTTTATTAATCTCATCTATGTCTATACTTACGTTAGCTGGGATACCTTCTATTATAGATGTTAAACACTTACCATGGGATTCTCCACTTGTTATATATCTTATCAATATTTTCACTCCTTTTTATGTTTATGCTACAAAAAGAGCTTGTTTTTAACCAAGCTCTTTTATATCTTTTATATAGTTAGTTATATATTTTTTTAAATCTTTAATAGCTTGATTATTTTCAATAAAAGCAACTTTATCACTATTATTTAAATAATAGTTATACATAAGTTTAGTATTTATACTTTTAAAGAAAAAATCCATAACAATTTGTCCACCTTTAAATTGACTTTGATATGGGCTACTTCCTCCAACTGCTATATACATTCCAATTCTTTTTTTATTTCTATCTATAGATGGTTTATTTAATATATACTTACTTGCATAAATTGCTTGTGTTCTATCTACTACTGTTTTAACTTTAGCAGATATACAGTCAAAGTGAACAGGACTAACAACTATAGTTCCTTTTGCTTTATCAAACATATCATACATAGGTGTCATGTCATCTTTAAACTTGCAATATCCAGTTTTTTCGCAAAATCCACAAGCCGTACAATATTCTATATTCATATCATATATGTCAAATACTTTATAACTTATTTTACTATCTATCAATTCTTTTGTTATTTCATTTATCATATTAAAACAATTTTTATTTTTTCTAGGACTTCCATTTATTATTAAAACTTCAGGATTAAGTTCAATCATATTTTAACTCCTTATTTTTCTCTAAGTGTAACTATTAATATATCATCTTCAAAGTTGCTTTTTTTAGAGAAATCCCATAGTTTAGCTTTTAAGTTAGTAACTTTTGTGTCCTTATCTACATTGCTATTTTCTTGTAAAAAGTCTTTTAATCTTTCTATTCCAAACTCTTCTTTTTCTTCATTTTTAATTTCTAAAACTCCATCTGTGTATAGAGAAATAGACTTATATTTTGAAATATTTATTTCTTTATCTGAGTATTCAGCGTCCTCTAATATACCTATAGGAATTCCCTTACTACATTTAATAAACTTTGCATTATTTTCATAATCTACCCCAATTGGATAATAATGTCCAGCATTAGATACAATCATTTTATGTTCTTCATTTTTTATAATTGCAACTATACATGTTGCGAAAACACCCATTTTATCAAACTCATCAAATAAAAATTGGTTTATATTTTCTAGAATTTCACTAGGCTTTTCAAATTGCTTTGCTAAAACCTTAAAAGCCCCTTTTATCATAGCAACCATATAGTTTGATACAATACCATGGCCCATAACATCTGCTAGTATAGCAACAATTGTTCCATCTTCCTTTTTGATAGTATGGTAAAAGTCTCCTCCTACAACCTTAGCTGGCTTATGAAAATATGTTAATTCTCTATTTTTACCAAGTTCTTTATTTCCCTTATTCATTATAAGTTTTTGTTGTTGGTTTAATACCTTAAGTTCATTCTCTAAAACATGATGCTTTACTTCTCTTTTACTATATTCATATAATTGCATAGCAACAGAAACCTGCTTTGCAAGTATACTAAGTATATTTAAATCATCTTTTGTATAGTTTTTACTATTAATACATGCTATATATCCTATTACTTCATTTTTATTTATAAGTTTATGGTATATATACGTATTAATATTTTTTGACCCTTCTATATTATCAATTTCATTTAAATAAGACCCAGTTACTTTTTCATCTATTAATTGTTCTAAATTAGAATAAGCCTCTAGACTTTTACTTCCATCTAAACTAAAAAAGCTATATACCCTTCTGTTTTTATCTTTATTTTTTATAAGTATAACAGATTCTTTACTGTTAGTTATGTTACAAGCTTGTTTGCTCAAATGATCTAAAAAGCTTTTAATATCCTTATTTAGATATAGTTTTTTAGTTGCTTCATTTATAGAAGATATAGCTCCCCTTAGCTTATTTATTAAAGTTTGAATATCATTATTCTTACTAGTTATCTCAATTGATAAACTTATAAGAGACGCTACTGATGATATGAAATTCATGTCATCATCACTTATCTTATCTTCTGCAGTTAAAAAGCAAGTCATAAACCCTGTAACTTTATCATTAACAATTAAAGGAAAAACAATCCTTCCTACATAACCTTCTTGAGTAGCTAGTTCTCTCTCATTTAAAGCTCTTTCATCTTCAAATACATTTTCTACATAAACAACTTTTTGTCCTTCAACAGCTTCATGTATATATCTTGGATATTCATCAAAATTTATTTTAACTCCTATCGGTCGGTCCATAGGAAATACTTGCGATATATAGTTTAAAGTTTGAGAGCACACTAAGTAAGCATAATCATAATTATTTTTGTAAAATAAATTAACACATGCTTTAGCTGGGTGTACTACATCTAACATCTTTTCTATAATTTTGTCTTTTATTTCAAAAAAGTTATTAGACTCAGTAACTAAAGTGGATATCTCTACAACTCTCTTAAGTCTTTCGTTTTCATTATAATATTTCATGTAAGTATTTCATCTCCCCTCTTTATATTAAGTCTATTTATTAATATTACTATATATATCTTTTATAGTAAACATAAAAACTAATATAAAGCAACCTATTATTATGTAGTTAAAATTTGAAAATATTCCTATTAATAATAAGCTTATTAATGCATTTATTTTTTGTTTGATTTTATCTGTAACTATATATTGAGTCCCCTGTTCTATATTGTTTTTTAAATTACCTACACTATTTTTAACATGATTTTTAAATTGGTTTTCAATATATATTTTGTATAATATGTAAGTTCCTAAAATTAATATTGTACCAATACCAAAGATTAAGTTTATACGTAATGACATGACTATTAAAAAAAGAGTTAGTATAGCTTTTATAGATATCATAAAGATACTATCTACCTTCATAGCTATATTGCTCATTTCTTTGTATTCATCTCTTATAGAATACTGTTTATTTGGCATACTTTTCATTTTTGTTTTTACTATTTCTGAGTAAAATAGCTTAATTATTCCATTTATCACTTAAATTACCTCCTTTAAACTATATTTGTAATGTTTACAATTATAATTTTTTTATACTTGTCAATACTAATAGTATGTAAGGCTAATTTAAAAGGAGGCTTAAAATGATTATAGAGCAATTAGATTTAGAAACTAGAAGTAAGATTTATGCTCATACAAAAAAAACTTTAAGAAAATATCAAAAAGGAATAACTACTGGTAAACTTACATCTATTAACTTTGCAGAAAATATATTATCAAATGATGACATGTTAGATTTAATAGACGAAACTACATTAAAGGATGCAGACTTTAAAGATTCTTATATAAAGTACATAGATAAATTGATAAAAAATCAAAATGAAAATCTAAAAAAGGCAAACCGAAAGAATTTTATCCAAAACAATTCTAAACCAACTATATCTCAAAGAATAGAATTAAAAAACTTATTACTAGAAACAGGATATGAATTAGCCATTCCAATTCAATACTTAAATTCTAGTGATGTTATTGAAATTTCAAAATTTATTTCTACAGGTACCATAGATTTAGGTAATGAAAAAATTTATAATTATGTAGTTAAATTAAATAAGCACTAAGGCTTTTTTATCCTTAGTGCTTAAAATCTATCCTAATGCTTTTTCTAACTTACTAAGATGTTGTATAGGATAATATTTTAAAAGTTCCTTAAATTGATCAACTGTAAGACCCTCAGTAGTTGTATATATTCTTATTTTTTCATCTAAATCTGCATTTATAAATTTGTTTTTTACTTCTTGAAAGTTCATATTCATAAATAAGTCTCCTTAATAAAAATATTTGTATTTAATTTTATTTTGTCCATATTATATTTTTTTACACTAGTTAGTATGTATTTTATAAAAAAAGGAAGGTTAATTAACCTTCCCTTTTTTACTTATTATTGTTGTTGTCCACTCATTTGTTTTTCTGCCATTTCAACTAATTTTTTAGTCATGTATCCACCAACATATCCATTTTGTCTAGCTGTCATGTTTCCTTTATCAGCAGTGTCATAGTTTGACATTCCTAATTCATTAGCTATTTCTAATTTCATTTGTTTTAATGCTGCTTTAGCTTCTGGTACTGATATTGAGTTTTGGTTGTTGTTGTTTGTCATGTTGATTACCTCACTTTTATTAGTTTTTTTGTAGTAATTATGGAGCTTTATCTTTAAAGATAATTTTTACTTTGAACAACTTATCTCCATTTACTATTTGTGTTGTTCATGTTCTTATTATGCCAAAATATATTTTTTATATACTTAAATTTTATAAAAAATATATAAAAAACTAATAAAATTTCTTAGCAATTTATACCTGCAACATATCCAGTAGAAAAAGCAATTTGTAAGTTAAATCCACCTGTATATGCATCTACATCTATAACTTCACCAGCAAAGTACAATCCTTTTACTAATTTAGATTCCATTGTAGATGAGTTTATTTCATTTGTTTTAACTCCACCTGAGGTTACTATTGCTTCGTCTATAGGTTTGTATCTTTTTACATTAAATTCAATGCCTTTTAATAAACTTACTAAACTTTTTCTTTGCTCTCTTGATATTTGATGAACTACAGTTTCACTATCTATTCCACTTAAATTTACTATAAATGGTATAATCTTTTTAGGAAGTAAATCATCTAGGCTATTTTCAAATTTTTTATTTGTATATTTCTTAAAATCCTTTTGAATTCTTTTATCTAAAACTTCTTCTGTTAAAGCAGGTTTTAAATCTAAAATTATTTTATAACTTTCATTTTCAAGTGATTTCATTCTACAACTTGCAGACCTAATTATAGGACCTTCAATTCCTACATTGCTAAATTCCATTTCTCCAAAATCTTCATATATACATTTTCCTCTTTTATCAATAAGTCTTATCTCAACATTTCTTAAGGCTAATTTCTCTAAGCTCTTTACATCTTCTATAGTTTCTAATCCTATAAGTGATGGTGTCGGTTTTATTATAGTATGCCCAAAGTTTTTGGCAAACTTATACCCATCTCCTGTAGATCCAGTTCTTGGATAGCTTACTCCTCCAGTTGCTACAATGACACTGTCGCATTGTATTGTCTTCTTATTACTTAATATTACACTATTAACATGTCCATTTTTTTGTTCTATTTTATCAACCTTAGCATTATAAATTACTTTTACATTATTTTGATTTAATTGTTTTTCAAGCGCTATAACTACATCCTTTGCCTTATCACTTTCTGGAAATACTCTTTTTCCTCTTTCAGTTTTCGTTTTTACTCCAAGTGAGTTAAACATATCTATGACTTGTTCATTAGTAAAAGTATAAAATGCACTATATAAAAACTTTCCATTTGTAGGTATGTTTTCTATTAATTCTTCTATATCACAATTATTTGTTATATTGCATCTTCCTTTACCTGTAATAAGTAACTTTTTTCCTAGTCTATCATTTTTCTCTAATAAAATAACTTCATTTCCCATATTCGCTGCAGTAGAAGCTGCTACCATTCCTGCTGCTCCACCACCTATAACTACTACTTTTTTCAAAATATCATTCCTTCCAAATTTTTTCAAATATCATCGGTGCTCCTGCTATAGCATATATCATTAATAATGCATATCTTAAATATCCACCTATATAGTTTTCAGGCATAATGAATTTCAAGGCTAAGTAGACTAATCCCAGACTTAATAATCCAAATATATATCTACAAATTTTTGATTTAATACAAACATTTACATCGAAATCTACATACTCTCTTTCTATTATATATCCTGCTATAAATCCTGTTATTAATCCAAACATCTTTACATACTCGACACTATTTACAATAAATATCCAAAAGAACATAGGTATTATTATAAATCCAAAATATGTATACTTATTATTTTTTTCTATTTTAACTAGTATATAGTTACAAATTAATGTAAATCCAATTCCAAATATCCAACCAAACAATACATCCATTGGCCAATGAACGCCTAAGTATAGTCTAGATAACCCTATACTTATAAATATTATTGTTCCTATTATATACATATAATTTTTTTTAATTATACTCATAATACTAACCCAAAATGTAGTACCTATTTGAGTATGTCCACTTGGGAATGAGTAACCTGTAGCAGTTGAAGTTCTCATAGATTCTATTCCTGGCACACCTATTGGTCTTGGCGTTTTAAAAAATTCCTTTACTCCAGTATTTAAAGCTATGTTCCCTGTAAGTGCAAACAGTAATCTTTGTCCATATTTTTTATTTATACACCAGTATAAAATAGATGCCATTATTAATATGACAGGCACTTCTGTACTCATGGTTATACCTAAAAATATCCCATCTAATACAGGATTTTTAAATAATTGTATATATTTTAATATTTCAACTTGAATGCCCATATCTAATCCTCCTTATTTTGAGATATCTTACTATGTATTTTTCATTATATAAAAAAAGAGTAGCTTAAGCTACTCTTTTTTTATATGCCTTCTTCTTGAAACTCTACAACTTTTCTTTTTGGATTTATACTATTTATACCTACTTCCTTTATTGCTATTGAATCTAAATCGCTTCCTAATGATATCATCATTGTAGATTCTACAAGCATCGGTAAATTTGTTCCACAAAATACTTCTACATTTTTATTTTCTAATGCTAACTCCATACTTACTTTAAAAGGAGTTCCACCTGCTAAATCAGTAAATATATAAATTTTCTCATTTTCAGATTTGATTACTTCACTTTTTATCTCACACTTTAAATCTTTTGGTGTTTTTAATTCTGTAAAATCTATAGATTTTATAAAGTCATATTTTCCTACTATCAAATCTAAGCTACTTTTTAATCCTGTAGCAAAATTCCCATGACCTGTTATTATAATCATTTGATTCCCCCTAGAATAATCCTATATAAGCTCCTACTATGCCTATAATTACCATAATTAATATATTTATCATAGGGCTTACATTCTTTTTAACCAATCCATACATACCAAAAGTCAATCCAAGAGGCAATAACTTAGGCATTATACCATCTAGTATTTCTTGAACTTTTAAAGCTGTCTCTCCTATTGGTATTTCTGTAACTATATCTATATTTACATATGAAGCTATTAAAGCTCCTACAACTATCATTCCTAATACTGTAGCTGATCTTGTAAATTCCTTAGCATTTTTAGTAAGTTTTGTTATACCTTCTACACCTGTCTTATAAGACCAATGCATTAGCCAAAATCTCAGACCTAGATGAACTATATTAAACATTAGTAAAAATATTATAGGCCCAGCTATGCTTCCCTCAAGGGCTAAGTTGGCACCAACTCCAGCTGCTATAGGAAGTAGAGTAAACCAAAATATTGCATCTCCTATTCCTCCTAAAGGTCCCATAGCTGCCACTCTTAAAGAACGTATTGTTTGAACATCTGCTTTCTTTTGCTCTAATGATAAAATAATACCCATAACAAATGTTATTAAAAATGGATGGCAATTAAAAAACTCTAGGTTATGTTTCATAGATGTAGATAAGTCTTGTTTGTTTTTGTGTATTTTTTGAAGACCTGGAAGTATAGAATATAACCATCCTCCTGCTTGCATTCTTTCATAGTTAAATGAAGCTTGCAAAAACATAGATCTCCAAGCCATTTTATTTAGTGTCTTTTTATCTAAAGTTTGGCTCTCACTTTTATCTATATATTCAGTATGAATCATTGCTGTTTCTTTTATATTAGATGCCATCACTCATACCTCCTCCAATATTTTTAGTTTTTATGCTCATATTAAAATCGTAGATAGCTACAACTAAGCCTATCATAGCTAATGCTAAAAGTGGTAATTTTAAATAAGCTACTAATACAAATCCAAGCATCATAAATATTGCATATTCCTTACTCAACATAACTTTAAGTAACATTGCAAATCCTAGTGCTGGCATCATTCCTCCAGCTGCGCTTAATCCAGTCCATACTTGCTCTGGTAAAACTTTAGTTAAAGTATCCCCAATTGCCTGACCTGATAATAATCCTGCTAAAACTATCAGTGCAAAAGATATTCCAAGTATTGCCATAGCCATATAATTAACTTTGTCTATTCCTTTTGGATTAGAGTTCTCTGCTGCTTTATCACATAATCTCATTAATGGAGACATAACTGTAAATAAAGCTGTTACTACATATTGACCTAATAATGCAAATGGTATTGCAAGTGGCAATGCTGCACTTGTGTCTAGTCCTGATGTTATAGCAAATACAGTTGCCATTATTCCACCTATAACTGCATTTGGAGGTTGTGCTCCTCCAACAGGCATTGCTCCTATCATCATAAGTTCATATGATCCACCTACTATAAGCCCTGTGTTTAAATCACCCATTATAGCTCCAACTATAGGCCCCATTACAATAGGTCTATATAATGATTCCAAGAAATTAAATTGGTCTATAGCTGCTATAAATGTAACAATTAAAATTAAAGCAATTTGCATAAACCCAAGTTCCATAAACACTTTCCCCCTTATTTAAATAATTCATCTATACTTTCAGCAGATTCACTAGGAACTCTCCTGATTTCTAGCTCTACACCTAACTCCTTAAGCTTTTTAAATGATTTTATGTCTTCATCATCTACACATACAGCTTTTGAAACTTGTTTTTTCCCTGGAGCCATATGCATATTTCCTATATTAACCTTTTTTATAGGAACCCCACCTTCTACAAGCTTTAAAACATCCTGAGGATTTTCACAAATTATAGCTATATGCTGAGATTCACTGGCCTTGTGTATTACATTTATTGTTTTTTCTATTGTGAAATATCTAGTTTGTGCAAAACTTGGAGCAGCCATATCCATAAGACCCTGTCTAAATTCATTTCCTGCTACTTCATCATTTGCTACTAATAATAAATTTGCTCCTACACTTGAAGACCACATAGTTGCTACTTGACCATGTATTAATCTGTTATCAATTCTAGTTAAAACTATATTTGGCATAATATCTCCCCCTTAAATTTCATATGTTAGATTTAATATTAATTTATATTGCTTATGATTCATTTTACGCATGTAGTTATAAATTTATTATTAATTTTTCACTTATTTTCCATAAAAAAATAGAAGCCTAAAAGACTTCTATTTTTAGCTTAAAAATGCAGCTCCAACTATTCCTGCATCTGCTCCTAATGTAGCTATAACTATATCTGCAAATTCTTCTTCTTTAAAAACTACATATTTTCTAACAATTTCATCTAATCCATCTAATATTATATCTCCAGATCTGGATATTCCACCTCCTATTGATATAATCTCTGGATCTATAGTATTTATAATTGAAGCTATAGATTTTGCTAAATATTCTTTAAATCTATTTATAGTTTCTACTGCTACCTCATCATTTTCTCTATATGCATCAAATATATTTTTAGCGTTTACATTATCTATGTCATTGTTTGCTAATTCTAAAATCTTGCTATTTCTGCCATCAGATATAAGTTTCTTAGAATAATTTATTATAGCAGTAGCTGAACAAAAAGTTTCCAAGCATCCATTATTTCCACAACTACAATCATAATAATTTGAATCTATAATTACATGACCTAACTCAGATCCCATATTATGAGCTCCACTAAATGCTTTTCCATTTATTATAATTCCACCACCTACACCAGTACCTAATGTATACATCACTCCAACATCGCAACCTTTCATGCTCCCAGCTTTGGCTTCTGCTAGTGCTGCAACTGTTGCATCATTATCTGCATAGACTTTAACTTCTGGGAATTTAGATTGTAATGTTTTTATAAATTCTTCTGATTTCCAATTTAGGTTAACACAAGTAACTTGACCTTTTTTATTTATGAATCCAGGAACTCCACAACCAATAGATTTAATATCGCTAATCTTTATATCGTTTTCCTTCAGTAAATCTCTTACCATAATATTTATATCTTCCATAACTTTATCAAATCCAGCAGCTACATCTGTTATACATTCATTTGTAAAGATTATTTTTCCTGACTCATCTACTAATCCAGCTTGTACTCCTGTACCTCCAATATCTATACCTATATAGTACATAACTTCTCCCCCTATAGTAATTAAGTTTTATTTATAATTTAATTATACATTCAAACTTAATTATTTAAAATAATTTTTAAAAAAATAGTAGGAGATTACTCTCCTACTATTCCTATATATGGTAAATTTCTGTATTTTTCTGCATAATCAATTCCATATCCAACAATAAATTTATCTTCTATAACAAATCCTACATAATCAACATGTATATTAGATTTTCTTCTTTCAGGCTTATCTAATAATGTACATAGCTTTAAAGATTTAGGATTTCTAGTTTTTAAAGCTGCAACTAAGTTGCTTAAAGTTAATCCACTATCTATTATATCTTCAACTATTAAAACATTTTTTCCTTCTATATCTACATCTAAGTCTTTTAAAATTTTCACTGTACCAGATGATTCAGTTGAATTTCCATAACTAGAAACACTCATAAAATCTATATTAACGTCTAGGTTTATATTTCTTATTAAATCTGCAACAAATACACTAGCCCCTTTAAGTATTCCTACAACTAAAAGTTCTTGTCCTTCAAAATCTTTTTCTATTTTTTTAGCTAATTCTTTTACCTTTTTTTGTATTTCTTCTTCACTTATCATTACACCTGTAACTTTGTACATAATTGTACCTCCAATTTACCGTATATTAATATATATCATTATATCATATCTTTTAATATTTTTAGAATGTTTTTTTATTTTTTTTAAATATAATTCGTGTTTATGTTTTGAACTTTATTTTTATTCTACATTTCTATATATTATCTACAAATTATTATATATAATTATTAATATAGTCATAATTTTTTAGGAGGTAATTTCCAATGAGTTCAAATCACGGTGCTAACTTATACGACTTATCAAGTAAGTTAGGTTTAAATAAAAACGAACTAATGGACTTTAGTTCTAATATAAATCCATTAGGTTCTTCTAGATTGGCTAAACAAGCTGTAATAGATAATATTGATATGGTTTCTATATATCCAGATCCTTCATATCATGATTTAAAACTTTCAATTTCAAATTATTGTGGTTGTGCTACTGATAATATACTTTTAGGTAGTGGAGCTACAGAGCTTATATCTTCATTCATAAATATAGTAAGTCCTAAAAAGGCAGTTTTATTATCACCTTCGTATTCAGAGTACGAAAAAGAACTATCAAAATCAAACTGTATAATAAATAAGTTTTTTTCAAAAAAAGAAAATCTTTTTAAAGTAAATGTAGATGAATTTATAAATTTTATAAATAGTGATTGCAATGATATAGTTGTTATCTGCAATCCTAATAATCCTACTGGTTTTGCTTTTTCAAATGGTGAAATGAAAAAAATCTTAGAAAATACTAATGCGCTAATTATGGTAGATGAAACTTATATTGAATTTACAGATACAAATATTTATTCATCTACTAAATTAGTAGATGACTTTGATAAATTATTCATAATAAGAGGTACTTCAAAATTTTTTGGTACCCCCGGTATAAGATTAGGATATGGCCTTACATCTAATAGTAATATAAAAAATTCTATAAATAGTAATCTAGATTTATGGAATATAAATACACTTGCAACCATAATGGGTGAGGTTATGTTTAAAGATGATTCTTTTATAAAAAATTCATATCAAACTTTAACTAGCGAAAGAGAATTTCTTTTAAAAGAGCTTTCTTCTTTTAAAGATTTAACTGTATATCCTAGTAAAGGAAATTTTATATTAAGTGAAATTAAATCAAAAAAAATAAAAGCTTCTGAAATTAGAGAGATTTTATTAAGCAAACAAATTATAATTAGAGATTGTAAATCCTTCGAAGGCCTAGATGAATATTTCTTTAGAGTTTGCACTTTAAATCATAATCAAAATAGTTTATTAATAAAAACTCTTAAATCTATATTTATAAATGAATAAAAAATAGCATGTAGAAAAATCTACATGCTATTTTTTATTTAACTCTACTAAGAGTAACTACTGCTTCTGCTCTTGTTATATTTGATTGTGGCTTAAATGTATTATCTGGATATCCGTACATATATCCTTTTTCTAACACACCTTCCACACCACTTTTTGCCCAATCTGATACTTCTAATTTATCAGCAAATCTATTTATTTTATCATAGTTATAATCTGCTATTTTTTTATAATTTGATATCATTAAACTAGCTTGCTCTCTTGTAATAGGTTTATCTGGACTAAATTCTTCATTTGACATTCCTTTACAAACACCATTTGTAACTGCTATATCAATCTCATCTTTAGCCCAATGATTTACAGTATCATTAAATACTTTTCCACTTTTTTTAGTTAGCCCAAAGTATTTATTTACTATTTTTATAAATTCAGCTCTAGTTATTGAATTATCTGGTCTAAATGTATTATTTGGATATCCATTTATATAACCCTTTTGAGTAAATAAATCTATTTTATCTGCAGCCCAATGATCATCTTTTACATCATTAAATATTTTTTTATCTTTGTTTTCTTCGTCTTTATTTACTTTGTCTTTGTTTTCTTCGTCTTTATTTACTTTGTCTTTGTTTTCTTCGTCTTTATTTACTTTGTCTTTGTTTTCTTCGTCTTTATTTACTTTGTCTTTGTTTTCTTCATCTTTATTTATTTTATCTTTGTTTTCTTCATCTTTACTTTGATCTTCTATTTGTAATTTTTTTATACCTCCAGTGTATAAATCCTTATAGTAAAGATATCCTTCTTTTACATATAAAGGCGTACCTGGTGAGCTAACTATTTTTTGCTTCTCACTTCCATTTTTATTTATTTTATAAACTCTATGTCCATCTGATACATTCGAATAGTATCTATAATTCTTGTAATTTACTACATAGTCCATTTCTCTCATATAGTTGTATTTAGTACTATCACATCTTGGAGCATTTTTATCTTCCCAATTGTGATCTTTTTTCATTTCATCATCGCTTAAAGCTAAGTATGAATATCTTACAACTCCTTCTCTATCAGGAACAGGATCATCCCATGTAGCATCCATTTGATAGTTTTGTCCATCTATATTTACAATATTCCAAATATGATTCATAGCTTGGCTAGATAAATATACACTATCTATTCCGACTTTATTTAAAAGTAATTTCATACTTGTAGCGTATCCTTGACATACACCGCTACCTTTTACAATTACTCCATATGGATCAAAAGCATATTCCGCATTTAAGTTATATTTAGTATTTAAAACTAAGTAATCATGTATTGCTATAACCTTATCCATATTATTCATAGAGTTTGATATTTGTTTTTTTATGATATTATCAGCCTTATTGTCTAGTTCACTCTTCATATTTTTTACTACATCTTTTGATGATATATACTTAAACTCTAATTTACCATTAGTCCAGTAAACAGAACCTTGATGTTTAAAGTAAAATATTTCTGGATGATCATCTAAAACTTTCTTTCTTATATCAAACACCTCACTACTTTTTGGTGTTCCATACTTTGAAAGATCAACTGAATCATCTAAGTTCACAAGAGCCTTATATATAGAATTATAAATTTCTTGACCCTTATTTATTTCTGCAGGATCTTCATAGTTGTAACTATATTTTTTGGATTCTTTAATGTATGGGTCTATAACACATCCATTATCAGCAAAAATACTTTTTGGGAATCCTATGCATACTATCATTACAATCATTAACAATATATTTTTTACTATTTTTTTGTTCTCCATCTCTTCACCCATTCTAAGTTTTTTGATGAATACCACATACAACTAAAATATCCAAAATACTAAATAAAAGATAAAAAGTATTATTATTCATCTTTTATCGAAAAAGTCACACCTTCTATAATATTAGAGTTTTTTATTTCTTTTTTTAACTTTTTATATTTTTCAATTTCATTATTAACAATTCCTAAACTCCAAATGATGACTATTAAATCATCTACAAATCCAAATGCCCCTAAAAGAAATTCTGGAATAAAATCAATTTCTAATATTAAATATATTAAAGCTATTAATATTGAAAAGGTTACTTTAAATTTACTTATCAGGCTTACATCTTTATCTTTATAAAAGTTCAAAACCTTTAATAAATTTATCAAATATGATATACCAAACTTATTATTCTTTAATTTAACTAACTTCTTCTTAAATATATCTAAAAATAGCTCAAATCCTTTAATTACTTTTTTCATTTACATTCTCCTAAAGTTATAATTTAAAATTATTATAACCTATGTAAGTGGTTTGATAAATGTATTAAAGCTTATAATAAGTTAATTCCATATTTTTCACAATCTTTAATCATATCTGCTGGCCATATACCTGCTTGAACTTCTCCTATATGAGCTTTATTTAAAAAGTACATACATATCCTAGATTGGCCAATTCCTCCTCCTATAGTGTATGGAAGTTCCCCATTCATTAATGCTTTGTGATAGTCTAGAGATTTTCTTTCTTTACAGCCAGATACCTCTAATTGTTTATCTAAACTTTCTTCATCTACTCTAATTCCCATAGATGATAACTCTATAGCATTGTCTAAAATAGGGTTATAAAATAAAATATCTCCATTTAACTCCCAATCATCGTAGTCAGGGCTTCTTCCATCATGCTTTTCTCCACTAGAAAGAACTTTCCCTATCTGCATTAAAAATACTGCACCTTTATCTTTTACAATTTGATTTTCTCTTTCTTTTGGTGTTAATGTTGGATACATTTCTAAAAGTTCTTGTGTTGTTATAAAAGTTATATCTTTAGGTAAAACTTTTTTTATTTGAGGATATAATTTGTGTACATGTTCTTCTGTTTCTTTAAATACGGAATATATTTTCTGTACTTTAGCCTTTAAAGTATCTATATTTCTATCTTTTTTATCTATAATAAGCTCCCAGTCCCATTGATCTACATATATTGAATGAATATTATCTAATTCTTCATCTTTTCTTATTGCATTCATATCTGTATATATACCTTTACCTATATTAAATCCATATTTTTTAAGAGCCATTCTTTTCCACTTCGCTAGTGAATGTACTATCTCTGCTCTTTTTTTCATATCTTTAATTTCAAAACTAACTGCTTTTTCTACACCATTTAAGTTATCGTTTGTACCAGTCTCAGGTAGAACAAATAATGGTGATGACACTCTAGTAAGTTCTAACTCTTCTCCTAATCGTTTTTCAAAAAAATCTTTTAAGTCTTTTATTGCTTCTTGTGTTTTTATAATTCCTAAACTCGATTTATATCCTTTTGGTATTATTAAGCTCATATTTATACTCTCCTTTTATTTTGTTTATGATTTTTAACTTATGTCTTCTAGAGAGTATGACGTCATACATTTGAGTATAATTTGGCCAAAATTATACTTTAGAAAATAAAAAAACTTTCGCTCCTATATTTTAAAATATAGGGACGAAAGTTTAACTTTTCCGCGGTACCACCCTGATTAACTTGAAACTAATTATCAAGTTCTCTCAAATAACGCAGCAAGACTTATCTTAGTGCGTTCCAACTTGATAACGGTTTGGTTCCGTCTAAGCCTACTCTTTTTTAAAATTTCGGTTAGCAACTCCAGGATGTTCTTCAATATAGGCTTCGTACTGGACTCTCACCATAACCAGCTCGCTCTTAACTACTTCCTATAAATACTCTTCCTTTCAATGTCTTTATTTATTGAAATTATTTAAAGTAATTTTAATTTAATATATAAGTTCTGTCAATAAATTTTTTTAAAATCCACTCTTTAATAAATTAATTTTAATTATATATTAATTTACTTTAGTTTATTTTTTTATGTTTTAATAATATTTACTTTATTTTATAAGGTTAATTCTTTGCTTCATTATTTTTTATTAAAAATTAAATTTTTCTGATTAATTTAAATTTTAATAAAAAAGATCGCTTAATAAGCGACCTTTTTCCTACATATTAAAAGTTTTATCTACATAAGCTTTTATTTCTTCTGCAGTACCCATAGTTAATACTTCATCCGCAAATTTTTTCATATCTGAATAATTTACAGAAGTTATAAATTTTCTAGCTGGAAGTATTGATATTGGTGACATTGAGAACTCATCAAGACCCATTCCTAAAAGTATAGGAATCATTCTCTTATCTCCTGCAGATTCACCGCACATACCTACCCATTTACCTTCTTTATGAGCATTATCAATTACCATTTTTATAAGTCTAAGTACCGCTGGATTAAATTGGTTATATAAGTAACTTATTTTTTGATTCATTCTATCAACTGCACAAGTATATTGTATTAAATCGTTAGTTCCTATAGAGAAGAAGTCAACATGCTTAGCTAATATATCCGAAATAACAGCAGCTGATGGTATCTCTATCATCATTCCTACTTCTACCTCATGAGAATATTTTATACCTTCTGAATCTAATTCAGATAAAACTTCTCTTATAACTTCCTTAGCTTTTAAAAGTTCTTCTAATGAAGATATCATTGGGAACATTATTCTTAATTTTCCGTGGACACTTGCTCTGTATAAAGCTCTTAATTGAGTTTTAAATATATCAACTCTATCTAAACATAATCTTATAGCTCTATATCCTAAGAATGGATTCATTTCTTCATCCATTTTAAAATACTTTAATTCTTTATCTCCACCTATGTCTAATGTTCTTATTACTATAGGCTTTCCATTCATACCTTCAAGAACTGCTTTATACGCCTCATATTGCTCTTGTTCTGTTGGGAAATCATCTTCCTTATCCATATATAAAAACTCAGTTCTATAAAGACCTACACCTTCTGCATCATTTTTTAATAATCCATCTAAGTCATTTGGACTTCCTATATTTCCTGCTAGCTCCACATGTCTTTCATCAAGCGTAGAAGAAGCTTTTCCTATTAATTGTTTTAAAGCTTCTTTCTCTTCGTCATGCTTAGCCTTTAATTTTCTATATTGATTTATAGTTTCTTCATCCGGATTTATTATAACTTCTCCTGTTTCACCATTAAATACTATAAAGTCACCATCTTTTATTTGATCTGTAGCATCATTTAATCCAACTATAGCTGCAATTTCTAAAGTTCTTGCCATTATAGCTGTGTGAGAAGTTCTTCCACCTATATTAGTTAAAAATCCTAAAACCATTTTTTTATTCATTGTAGCCGTATCTGATGGAGTTAAATCATGAGCTATTAATATAACTTCTTCATCTAGAGCAGATAGGTCTACTACTTTTACACCTAATATATGTCTTAGTACTCTATTTGTAACATCTTTTATATCAGCAGCTCTTTCTCTCATATATTCATTATCCATAGATTCAAATATACTTACAAACATATCTTTAACTTCATTTAAAGCAAAATCAGCATTTACTTTTTCATCTTTTATTTTAGATATAGTTTGATCTATTAACTCTGGATCTGCTAATACTAATAAATGAGCTTCAAATATTTCAGCTTCATGCTCACCTAATTCAACTTTAGCTCTTTCCTTAACTTTTTCTAACTCAATTCTTGAAGTCTCTACTGCTGATTGTAATTTTTCTATTTCAGCTTCAATATTCTCTATATTCCTTTTTTCTATATTAAGTTCACTATGTTCTATAACTAATGCATTTCCTAGAGCTATTCCAGGCGACGCTCCTGTTCCTTTATACATATGGCTTCCTCCTATTGTCTCTTGTATACAATATCTATATATTCAATAAACCTCGGTTTTCACCGAGGTTTATTAGTTTTTATTATTCACCAAATCCACTTTCTATTAACTCAACTAAAGCATTTACTGCTGCTTCTTGATCTTCACCATTTGCAACTATAACTACTTCATCTCCTTGAGCTAATCCTAAACTCATTATTCCCATTATTGACTTAGCGTTAACAACTTTATCTTTTGCTTTTATTTCTACTGTAGATTTGAATTCAGATGCTTTCTTAACAAACATTCCAGCTGGTCTAGCGTGTAATCCACTTGCATTTTTAATAGTTACTATTTTTTCCATTTTAATACCTCCATAAATTTCATTTGTTATTTTATGATATAATACCATTTTTTAATTTATGACTTTATATCATTTATTATTATATTTGTTAAAAGTTTAGTAAACCTATTCCTATGAGTCGGTATTATGTGTCTATTTTCAAAATTAGACACCCAATCCAAATTTGAATTTATATTAGTGTTTACTACTTCTACTACCTTATTAAAATCATAAAGATTAATTCTATTTATGTTATTTTCTTCAAGCTTTTTTTCATATATACAATAAAATAAATCTTTATATGAAAATTCTTTTGGCAAATTAAAGTTCTCACCTAACTTTGGTATTATAGATTCTAAAAGAGTCCTTTTATTAATATCTCTTTTTATATTAAGTATCTTACATAATCCTTCAATTGCATTTTTACTTAAACTACTTAACTTATGAAAACAATAATCTTCATCATATTTATAATCTAAGTTAAAATAATACCTAACTCCATCATATCTGTTAAAGGTTTTCATAGTATCCATATATCCTAAGCTAATATTTCTCTTTACATTATCAGGATCTAAATTTAAGCATCCACCTAAATATTCTGAAGGAACTATAACCTTCATGTTAGCATCTTGATGATGATTTAAATTTATTTTTCCAAATAAATCATCAATAAGTCTAATTACAACAATATCTTCATAGCCTTTTTCTCTTAATAAACTTACAGGTATATTATTATGAAAAACACCATCTAAAAAAAGTTTATCGTCTAACTTATCTAGTTTAAATATAGGCAAACTTGCACTAGCTATTAAATAGTCTAATAATTTGCCATTTGGGATATCATCTAAAAACATTGGATTTGGAATTATTTTACCATCCCACATAACAGTTACTAATCCAAAATCTTTATTAGATTTTCTTATTAAATCTTCGCTTATAGTTTTTTCTAATAAACTTCTAAATGGACTTATATCTATACCTTGATTTTTTCTAGCCTTATTCATCAAAGAAAGTACCATATTTATATTTTTAGGCGTAAAGTCAACATGCTTTATACGGTTATATGTTTCCTCATCTATATTCATAAAATGAGTATAGTCATAGTTGGTCCATATTTCCTCTAAGACATCAATATTATCTTGAACTATATAAGCTCCATTTAGAGCTCCTATAGATGTTCCTGCAACACCTTTAAACTCTATACCTAATTCTCTTAAAGCTTTAAATGCTCCTATCTGGTAAGCACCCTTTGTGCCTCCGCCTTCAAGCACTAATCCTTTCATAAATATCTCCTTATCAAGTTACAAAGATATGTGTTCCTAAAAACAAATATATTACAAGTTTCACCCTATTTCAAGTAAAAATTATATTTTTTTATAATATTTATTAAATTTTAATTTTATACTTCATTCTACATTCATATTTTAGCCTTTATATTTTAAATTAATATATATGAAAATAATGTATTTTTTAATTTATTTTATGTCATTTTTAGAATTTACTATTTTTATTGAGTTTAAAAATACTTTTCTCTCAATTGAATTTAGTTTTATATTTGACATTATATAGTTCATAGGATCTACTAAGTATATATTTTTATAACCTGTTTTGTAAAACATCATACATGTATTTTTTATAGTGGAAATCTTATCGTATTCAAATGGATCTACCTCTATAATTAAATTATATCTTTGTGTTTTTATTCCCTTTATTTTTTGCTTATAATCACTTGTAAACGATTTTATTTCTCTATCACTTAATTTACCTTCAACTTTTACATATACACTACTTTCACTATTTATAATATCAACATTCATCATATCAATATTTCCTCCTCAAATTTATATTAATATGAGTATATGAAAAGTACTTTAAGTTAGTGAATTCAAATTCAGTGATTTAATTATTAAATCATTTATTTTACATTGTAAATTAATCAATTCTTCATTGTAATTATCATCATTTTTCATTATATTTATAATTTTTTTAGATAAACTTTCTATTTTTTTGTAATTATGATCTTTAAATATACTTATTTCCATAACTTTATTTGGGTAATAATCATATAAGTTTTTACCCATCTTTTTTGCAAATGTTTTAAAGTATGTATCATATACATCTGAATTTAATAATCCTACTAAATATTCATAAGAAAATTCTTTTTCATATTCAGGTCTTATATAAAAAGAATATACATCTGCACTACAAAAACTCTCTATTGTATCTATAGCAAATCTATTCTCACTAGACTTGTAAGGATACATTATTTTTTTTCTTTGAAATAATGATTTATCTCGTCCCCACTGCAATTGATACCACTTTCTTATATTTTTTCTGCATTCTCTTCTATTTTCTAATTTACTCTTATATTTTTGTATATAGTCTATAAATTTTTTATATTTCTCTAAATCATCTATGTCATCACTATATATAAGTTTTTGAGAATTATTTTTAATCACATACTTTTTTATATTTTTACTTTTTATCCAGTTTTTTAATATTTCATCTTCTTCAAATCGTGTCATATCTTCAACTACAAATGCTTTATCACATCCAGTTATTATTCCTTGAAAGCTTAAACATATTTCCTTTAACTTATAATCACAATTTTTTTCTATTTGATTATATAGTTTAATATTTTCTATCTTATCTATAATCCAATCTTCCTCTAAATCCTTTTGATTTAATATAATCTTATCAAAATAATGTATATCATTTAATTTAGATAAAATATCCTTGCTATTTTTTAAACCTAGATTTGAATTGTTTAACTTATACACATTCATGTATTCATTTTTAATTTTTTCCTTTGACATAGTTATTATACAGCTTGCTATATTTGCATTTTTAAATATATTTATGCCATTAAAGTCTACAATCTCTTTTATACTTACATTTTCCATTATGTATCGTCTTAAACAACTCCCACTAGGACTCTCTATAAAATATCTAGGAGTTATAATACTTGCTATTCCTTTTGCTTTTAATAAATCTATTATCCTTTTATAAAAACAAAAGTAAATATCAGATTTATCCTTATATACATCTTTGTATTCTTTTATTAACCACTTTTTATACTTGATTGTAAGCTTTTTATGCCCTATATATGGTGGGTTTCCAACTATATAATCAAATTTTTCTTCCCAAAATAATTCCTTTAATTCATCATTAACACTATCCCTATCCAAACTATCAAAGCAATATATATTTAGCTTATCAAAAGTAGAAGATATATCTTTATTCTTTAGAGAATATTTAAGTACCTCTACAGCTTTTTCATCTATATCTATGCCATATATACAATTACAAATAATATGATTATGAATATCTTTAATGTTTAGCTCATAGTTATATTTTTCAAACATTTCATAAAGAAAATCATAAACTTCTAATAAAAAATTACCACAACCACAAGAAATATCTAAAATTTTAGGATATGGATTTTTAATAAAGTCATGATCAGACAGAGCTTGTTTTATAATATAATCTATAACATACTTTGGTGTGTAATAAATACCTAAATTTCTTTTATCTTCTTCCATTAAGCTATTTTCATATAAGTTCGATAAATAATAATTGTCACTACTTAATACCTCCATATCATCCCCCCTAGAATACCTTTTCATATAGTTTATTATAACAAATGTAATCGCCTGTATTCTATACATTAATTCCAATTTTGACCTATCCACTCTAGTTCTTTTTCAATACTATAAGATTCTCCTATTTTCACTAACTCTTTTATAAATTTAATATCATCTAACGATATATTTTTTTCTATGCTAGAGTTTATTCTTATATAATTTTCATCTAATATTTTTTTTATACAATATTGGCTAAATTTAGAATTACTTTCTAATATCAAATTTATTATTGGGTAAGAAACCTCTTTGTTTATAATCCAATCTATAGCTCCCCAATTTGATTTCTCTATACTTATTTTTTTATTTAAATCTCCTGTACCTATAGAAATAAGCTTTATGTTTGATATACTTTTAGCTAACCCACAATCTAGAGCATGTATTAAACAAACTAGACTAGGATCATTTGCAATTATTCCTCCATCTACATGATTATTGTATATTGGAAAATATATGGGAGCTGCACTACTAGCCAACATAACATCAATCACCCTACTATTTTCATTATCTGAACCAGGTAAATTATTGTAAAATATAAGTTCCCACTTATCACCATTTTCACCTAGATAAAAAGCTGGTATAACCACAAATTTACTTAAATCTTTTAACCTTAAATCTTTTGGAAATATAGTTAATAATAAATTTCTAAGATCATCAGTTTCATACTTACTAATAATTATTCCCGGTGAGCTTTTGCCAAATACCTGCTTTCCCCCATCTCCAGTATAAATATTTAATATCTCCTTTGGAGTTAATCCGTATGCTATTCCTATAGCTATAAAACTTCCAGTAGAAGTTCCTCCTATAAGGCTCATTTTATCTAGTATTGATGGGTAGTGTTCCTGTATCATATTTAGTATAGATATACTTATAGCTCCTCTTATCCCACCTCCATCAAATGCCAATATATTAAAATTATTAATATCTTCAAACATAAATAAGCAACCTCCATTTATTGTAGTTTTAATAAATTTATATGTTGCTATGCAAAAAGGAAGTATATAAATTTATATACTTCCTTTTTATTTATTTTTAGAGTCTATGTATCTTAAAATACCTTGAGCAATACCTTCTGCCATTTTATTTTGGTAGCTTTCAGTTTTTAATTTTTTAGTTTCTTTTTCATTCGTTATAAATCCTACTTCAACTAATGCTGATGCCATATCAGTATTTTTTAAAATTTCAAGATTAGATGGATATATGCCTCTATCCCTTGTATTTAAGTATAAACATATAGTACTTTGTATTGATTTTGCTAAATTTTCAGAATCCGCTACTTCATTTTGTTTATAATATGTTTCTGTGCCATAAGCATCATTTCTTCCACTTTGTGCGTTTGCTTCTATAGATATTACTGCATCTACGTTTTGAGAGTTTGCCATTTTTATTCTATCTGCTCCTGAAACATAAGTATCTTCGCTTCTCGTTAATATAACTTCTAAATCATCATATTGAGACAGGGCGCCAGCTACTTTTTTACCTATACTTAAGCATATATCCTTTTCTAAAACTCCATCAACCCCTTTTGTGCCAGTATCACTGCCTCCATGACCTGGGTCTATTAAAACTTTAAATTTATGATCAGAATTTTCATTGTCTAAACTGAGATGCTCAAGCTCTACTTTTTTTTGTTGGTTATCTTTTACATCATTCTCTTTACCATTTTTATCATCTGCTTCAGATATAAATAATAGCTTAAATAAAAATGATAGTGAAAATATAGAAATTAATAATAAAAACACTATAATAATTAACCTAGACTTTTTTATTCTTCTTTTTTTTACATTTTTTTTTTTCTTTGCCATATATTCACCCTTCTATCCAGTAATTAAGGTTAATTTTAGCATTTTTTGTCTATATTTTCAATATATCTAACCTTATCCTCCAAGGGTTATATCTTGCTTACTATACCAATCTATAGCGTCATAAATATGTTCATTTTTAAAATCTGGCCAATAGTCATCTAGCACATAAAAATCTGCATATATAGATTGCACTGGTAAAAATCCACTTAGTCTACGTCTTCCTCCCCACCTAACAATTAAATCCAATCTGGATATATCAAAAGATTGTATATACTCATGTATATTGTTTTTATTATTCCCTTCAGCTGTCGAAAGAGTATTTAAATCCCAGTGCCATCCATAGTTCACTAAGATATTTGCTTTTATCTGCCCTTCTTTTGCCTCTGTACGTTTTGTGTACTTCATTAACTCTTTAGGAAACATAGGAGAGTTTGTATTTCCTATAACTAATAAAGATGCACCCTCGTTTGCTAACATTTGAGCAGCACTTACACATGCATCTGTAAATGCCTTTGTTTGATACGATGGTCGTTTTACATTATCTGTCGTAAATCCATAAAAAGTAACTTCATCTACTCCCAAGTCTCTACATACTCTATATGCCTCAAGTCCGGGATCTAATCCATTGTCATATCCTTTATCTTTTGTAAGCCCTTTTGACTGAGCCCACCTTCTATTTCCATCTGGTATTATTCCCACATGTTTTGGTATTCTCATTATAATCACCTCTTGAGTGTGATTATTTCCATATAATAAAATTTTACACAATTTTCTTTGTTTTATTAATTTTGTTTTTTTATATATATAAGTTCATTTAAATCGATTTAATACTATAAAATATAAATAGATTTATTAAAATTTAGTAGTTTTTCATAATTAAACTATGACTATTGATAGTGTATTAAATAAAACTTCCCTAATAATATTTTAAATGTACAGTTTGTTAATTTTCAAAATGAACTTTATAAATAAATCAAAGTCAATAATTATATTCATAAATATAAATAATGTTTAAATATAATAAGCTATATATTCATTCTAACTAAAAATCTGACTTTAATTAAAGTCAGATTTTTAGTAATATCCTAAAATTTTAATATATTTTCTTTCTCCTATCTTTTCACTTAAAGGAAAATCAAGTAAGTCCTCTGTATGCTGACATATGAGATAATCTATTAAATAGTTTCTATCATCTAAAAGTACCTCCGTTACTATCATTGTGTGATAAGCTTTACCTTGATATATAAGTTGTATAATATCTCCTAATTCAAGCTCGTTATATTCTGCGATTACTGCATATATTCCTTTGTTTTGAGTATTCTCATTATTATTGTTTAATATATATCTACCAAATGGATCTGCCGCTGTCCACGACGGAGTTCTACTTGAGTCACTATACCAATACCATTTTTGAAGTTCATCTTTACCATCATGATCAAAAGGTATTCCCCCTGCATGCATGCATTGAGATATATAATTTGTACAATCCCCTCCCCACGGATCATAATCTTTATACTTTGGATTTCTGTATAAAGCCCATATTCTAGCATATTTAACAGCTAATTTTCTGTTGTATTCTTTTAGTTGCCTCATCTTACTCCCCCATTATTCTTTGAATTGTATACTCACTCAAATAATTGTATATATCTTTAAATTTTATTTCTTTTTCTATAATTTTATTTGTATTATAAATTTCATATGATGAATAAACTAAATTAATACTATCCTCTCCAATATAAAAGTTTTGCATATCATCCACATCTTCATTTGATATTTTACCTATGATACTGTTATTTCTATATTTTTCTTGTATTAAATCTTGTATATTTATTATTTGTTCTCTATTCAAATCAAAATTGTAAGTTTTTACATAGTTAATTAAATTTTTATATCTATATACTTCAGAAAATATTATAGATAAACTTATTATATTATTTTTATTAAAATGAAGTTTATAATCTATAAATATATTTGATTTGTCTTTGTCTATTTGAAAGTTGTCATTTTCCATATCTATAAAAATATTTATATCTTCCTTTATTCTCCTATTTATTTGTTGTATAAAAATATCTTTTTCTTTTATATATATTTCTGGATATTCTATTGTACAATTTAATTTATCATTATATATATTTATATATTTAGTTTTTATACCTACCATTTATATATCCCCCTGTTTTATTGTTATATTATTATGTATGTAACTTGTATCAAATTTGTTATTTTTTTATATTCTTTATGTATTGAATATATGTTTATAGTTTAATATAATTAGGTGTACATTAAAAATCATGAGAAAGAAGGGATTACTTTGTCGAATTTGAAAAAGTTCGTTATTGCCCTGTTAGTATTAGTTATATTAATACCAGCAGGTGCTTTTGGGTATTTATACTTTAAATTAGATACCATGTATGATGGAAGTGTAGATAATAAAATACTTAATAAAACTAATTATAAAGAAGTTAAGGGTATAACAAATATTTTACTTGTTGGAACAGATGGTAGGACTTTAGAGGAAGCATCTAGGTCAGATTCTATGATGATTTTAACTGTAGATAATAAGAATAAAAGTTTAAAACTTACTTCTTTAGCTAGAGATACATATGTAGATATTCCCGGTCATGGAAATGGTAAATTAAATGCCGCCTTTGCTTATGGAGGAATAAATTTATTAATAGAGACTATAGAAAATAACTTTAAACTAGATATTCAAAATTATGCTATTGTAAATTTCTTCTCTTTTATGGATATAGTTAATACACTGGGCGGTGTAGTTGTTGATGTTAAATCTAGTGAAATAAACGAGTTGAATAAATTCATTCCAGAGTGTTATGAATTTGATAAAAGTAAAAATAAAGGTTCAATGAAATATATAGAACATTCAGGAACTCAAAAGTTGAATGGGTATCAAGCTCTATCTTATGGCCGTATACGAAAAAATGATAGTGCTTTAGAAAGAGATAGAAGACAGAGGGAACTTATTCAAGGTATGGTTAGTGGTATTAAAAACCTTCCTATAACTAAATATCCAGCTCTAATGGATAGTATACTTCCTTATATCAAAACAAATATGAAACCTACTGCAATCCTAGCTTTAGGAACTGATATTTTAGAAGTGGGTAACTTTAAATTTAAATCTCTTGAATTCCCAATGGAAGAATATAGTATTGGTGGCTCTTACAAAAATGCAGGTTGGGTATGGAGATATGATGAGGATAAATGTCTACCTATACTTCATGATTTTATTTTTGAAGATAAAGAGTACAAGGCCAATTAATTCAAATGTTAGAGTTTAATACTAGTGCAAAAAAAAATGTTGTGTTGCCTATTGGGCATCACAACATTTTTTATTATTAATATAGCTTGTCAATTATAGCATCTACTATATATTTACTCGCATGTCCATCTCCATATGGATTCGATGCCTTACTCATTGATTCATAAGCTTCTTTACTAGTTAATAAGTCTTTTGTTAGATTGTATATAACCTCTTCATCAGTTCCTGCTATCTTAAGAGTTCCTGCTACTACCCCCTCTGGTCTTTCAGTAGTGTTTCTTAAAACTAAAACTGGTTTTCCTAATGATGGAGCTTCTTCTTGTATCCCTCCACTATCAGTCATTATTATATATGCCTTATTTAAAAAGTTATGAAAATCAAATACCTCTAATGGTTCAATTAAGTGAACCTTATTATTGTTACCTAAAACTTCATCAGCAGCTTGTCTTACTAACGGGTTTAAGTGTATTGGGTATATAACTTGAACATCTTTAAATTCTTCTGTTATTCTCTTTATCGCTCTGAACATATTTTTCATAGGTTCACCTAGGTTTTCTCTTCTGTGCGCAGTTAACATTATCAATCTATCTTTACCTATTTTTTCTAATATCTTATTTGTATAATCTGATTTAACAGTTGTTTTCAAAGCATCTATAGCTGTATTTCCAGTTACATATATATTAGCTTCAGGTTTTCCTTCTTTAAGTAAATTTTGCTTTGAAATTTCAGTTGGTGCAAAATGCATATCTGCTATAACTCCAGTTATTTGTCTATTAATTTCTTCTGGGTATGGAGAATATTTATCATATGTTCTAAGACCTGCTTCTACATGTCCTACAGCTACTTGATTATAAAAAGCAGCTAAGCTTCCTGATAATGTTGTTGTTGTATCTCCATGCACCAAAACTATGTCTGGCTTAATATTTGATATAACCTCACTTAAGCTTTGTAATGCCCTAGTTGTTATATCTACTAAAGTTTGACCTTGTTTCATTATATTTAAATCGTAATCTGGTTTTATATTAAATGTTTCTAAAACTTGATCTAACATTTGTCTATGTTGTGCTGTAACACAAACTATACTTTCAATTTGCTCTCTTGATTCTAATTCTTTGACTAGAGGAGCCATCTTTATAGCTTCAGGTCTAGTTCCAAATATTGTCATAACCTTTATCTTCTTCATATAGTCACTCTTTCTAATAAAAATTTATTTTATTTATTTTCTTTTGCCATTTGTTTTATTCTAAAAATAAATTTAACATTGCTATTGTAAAACCTTTTAATTCTTTTTTTATCTCCTGCAATGCGATATAACCATTCTATATTAAGTTTTTGAAAAATTTTAGGAGCTCGTTTTACAGTTCCACTAATTACATCAAATGTGCCTCCTACCCCAATAAATATTCCTTTTTCAAAATCATTATAATGTTTCCCTATAAGTAACTCTTGATTTGGTACTCCTAATGCTACTAATACTATATCTGGAGATAATTTTTTTATATCATCAAAAACTAAATCTTTATTTTCTACATATCCATCACTATATCCTAATATATTTAAATCTGGATACATATTTTTTATATTTTTCACTGTCAAATCTATAACATACTTACTAGCTCCAAATAAATAAATTGACTTTTTATATTTATTTGCATAATTTAGAAGTTCATAACTTATATCAACTCCGGTTATACGTTCTTCTATATTTATTCCTAAAAATTTAGCAGATTTTACAATACCTATCCCATCAGCAACTACTGTTGTATTTTCATTTATTAGTATTTCGTCAAATTCAGGTATTTTATTAGCCATCATAAAAGTTTCTGGATTTGCAGTCACTATGAATGTTTTTTTTTCATTTAATAAATTTTTTTCAACTTCTTTAAAAAAAGAATTTTTGCTTTCTTTGTACGTTTTTTCTATATAATTTATCATAATTAAATTATAACCTTTCCAACAAATTGAACCACTCTTTTGATATATTTTCTTTTGAATATTTAAGAGCATTTTGCCTACTTTTTTTGCCCATTTCAAGTCTTAATTCCCTATTATCAATCAAGTCAATTATTTTATTTGACATTTCTTTTTTATCTCTATTAGAAATTAAATATCCATCTACATTATCAGAAATTATCTCGCATGCTCCTTTCGCACTATTAAATGCAATGCATGGTACTCCAAAAGATTGTGCTTCTATTAAAACGATACCAAATGATTCCTCATATGACCCCATAACGTATATAGATGAATTAAATAGTACATTATCTACATACGATTTATCTTGATATCCATGTAAAATAATATTATTTTCAATACCATAATCTTTTATTTTTTTATGAATATTTTCTTTTTCTTGACCATCACCTATTATGTTTAATATCCAATCTTTTCGTTTTTTAATAACTTCATAAAAAACATCTATTAAGTCTTCAAATCCCTTTTCCTTTGATAGACGCCCTACAGACACTATATTTTTACTTTCTAATCTAGAATATAAATACGGTATATAGTCTAAACTATGTGGAATATATACACATTTAGTTTTTGTATTCTTGAAATATTTAGAGTAAAATTTTGTTAACTCTTTTGATACAGGCATAAAATAATCTATATTTTCACAAGATTCAACTAAACTTTTTATATATTTTTCATTGTTATTGTGATGTGTATGTTCTTGTGCTATTTTTATTAAATTATCATCTCCAAATTTAGATAAAATTGCATTGTGCTCAACTCTTGTAGAAATAACAATACCTTCTTTTATATTTCTTACAGCTTCTTTCATTTTTATTTTTTTTAACTTTAAAATTTTTACACTTTTTAAGCCTTCTTTTATTATTTTATATATATTTTTAGACTCTATAGCTTCTTTAAACTCCTTTTTATTAGGAGACATTTCAGGCTCTAATAAATATGTTATTTTAACTCTATCGTCTATATTAAATGCTGGCTTATCATATAACTTATATACGGTTATTATCTCTACTGAATATCTTTCTACTAATATATTACTTAACGAAGCAATTGATTTTTCTACACCACCATACCCTAAGTGTAGCGCTAATATAGTTATTTTTTTCAATTTGCCACCTCCCCACATTACTTATTGATTCAATCTATTTTGATTTTATATTTCTATATTTAGAATATAATTTTAATCTATTTTTCGTTGTTAATCTCAATTTTATAAATCTATTTATATTCTTTACAATATTACTTTTTCCTTCTAACCAAGTTCCCGTGAATATATGTATAGTTTTTGAGTCTTCTGATGGATTGCATAAAATTGTATCTTTGTAAACTTTTATTCCATCTTCCAACATTTGCTCTTTATTTCCTAGTTTGCAATTATAATCTTCTATCAATATGTCTGAAACGGTTTTTGTATTAACAAATTTATATTGGTTGTTAACATCAAACTTAAATGATATTTCATCATAATAATCTAACATTTTTTTTATAAAAGGATGCTTTTTTTCTGCTCCAAATACTGCTGTAAATGGATATTGTGGATTTTCATATCCTACAAAAGCTTTATTATCCAATAATTCTTCTAAATTGTCTATGACTAAAACATCTGTATCTAAATATATTCCTCCATAATTGTATATAGCATATGCTCTTATATAGTCACTTACATAGGCCCATTTTTTTGCATCATACGCATCCTTTACAAATTTATTAGATTCTATATCAAAATTCTTTTCATTCCATTCAATTATTTTGTAATCTTTTAGATGTTTTTCCCATGTTTTCATACATCTTTGTATATCTTTAGACTTTTCATTTCCGCCTACCCATACATAGTGTATTATCTTTGGTATTGACATAAACTTCACCTCTTCACTAGAGTAGTATTTTTACTTACTCATTTCTATTTTAACATATGGATATATATTTAAAAACTTAGTAATATTTATCATTCTTATTTTATCCACATCATCTCTTACTATTATTTTATCGAATCCTTTATTCATTTCATTTAGTAAGCTTAAATATAGATTGGATAATTTATTATCTAGTAAGTTTTTATTAAATAATCTCATATCTTTCCCTTTATATATAAATTCATTTTCATTTATTTTTTCAATTATGATAGTTCTTGTATTTTTATTATTATAAAAATTCACTATAGAATTTAAGTATATATTATTTTTATACTCAGTTTGAAATCTTTTTTCAATTGCAAACCTAATTATTTTTCCTTTATTTTTTTCTTCTTTTTTTAAATATAATGGATTAAAACTTTCTCCTAACCCTAATTTGTTAAATATCCTATATATATAAAATTGAGTTTTATAAAAAGGAATATTATAAAACTTCATAATTCTACTTAAAGTTCTTAATTCTCCATTTATTACATTCAATTTTCCTATTTCGCTATTTATATAATTTCCACCATGTACCCTATATTTCAATATAGGAAAATCTATATTCTTTATATTTAGCGTATTTCCTTTATCTGATATGTTTATCCAAAATGGCATATTCCAAGTTAAATATGATTCTTTTATATTGGTTAAAAAAACTTCTTTTTTTGCAAACATTACATCAGCATATAAATTTCTACCTAACCATAACATGAGTTTTGACAAAGATGTATCTGTTTCTTTATATTCACTTACTTTCTGTAATCCTATCTCATTGCTATTCTCATCAATTATTTTTAAGTCTCCTATAAATGCATCTATTTCAGGATTATTTCTGGCTTCTCTTACTATCTTTTCAAAAAAATTATCACTAGGTAATAAATCATCTGAATGAAGTATGTATACATAATCTCCATTAATGTAATTTATTCCATTTAATATAGCGTTTAATTGATCTTGATTTTTTTGAGAGTAATATCTTATATGTTTTTTTAAATTATTTTTTTTTATATATGATTTTATGACAGACTCTACATTATCTGTAGAGCCATCATTTATTATTATTAATTCCCATTTTTTATAGGTTTGATTTTTTATGCTTTCTAGCGTTTCAATTATACTCAATTCATCATTATATGTTGGCATTATTACTGAAATATTCATTATTTATTTCCCTTTCTCATCGACAGTCTTTTGAAAAACTAAGCTTGTCAAGTATCCTAGTATAAATGCAAGTATTATCGTAACAGTAAGTGCATCAAGCACATTTCCGCTATAATATGAAACTGCCAATGCAAATAGTATCGCATAAGTTAATGAAGCATTTGTTGTATTGAATTTATCTTTAAATTTAAATATCATTTTGAAAAAACATATTAATGCTAAAATTACATAAGGTCCCAGTATTAATAATACCCCAACTATTCCTAAAGAATAATATTGTGATAAAAAGTCTCTTTCTAAATTGAATATATTTTGAGTTCTTGTAAAAGTTAATCCAAAATATTTATCCATTTTATTATCATTTATATCCATAACCCTTTGTAACATTTTTTGTTCTAAGTTCCTCCAGTTTAATCTTTCAACTACCGGTAAATTAATTATATCTACCCAAAACTCAGGATCGTACTGATATGGATATGATTGTTTTATAAATTGCTCATTCACCATTAAGTTTTCATAATTTTTTTCTATATATTCCATCATTGATTTTTTATCATTCTTATTAGGCTGAGAAACTTTATCCATGCCTTTGTTTCGTAAGTCATCTATACTTTTATTTTCAACTGCTTCACTATTTTTTAATTGCCCATCATTTAGACTTCTAGGTTCTATTTTATTATCTATTGTTTCTTTCTTCTTGCTATCTACACCTTCTACTTCAATTTTAGAATTATTTATTCTTACATATCTAGCAACTATTTCTCTGTTTATAGCTGGCGATTTCATAAATAATCCACCTATAACTATTAAGCTTAATATTATCATTAGTAAATTTTTCTTATTTAATGTATTTTGCTTTTTAAATATTCTTATAAAAATTAAAATACCTATAAATACAACAATATTAACAACAGCCCCAAATAACGCTACTTTCGTACCTAACATTATCATAGCCAATATAGTAATTAATACAGTAATTAAGTTAATTATTTTTTGTTTATTTGCATATATACTCAGCATTACAGGTAATAATAATACTAATAAAGCTGCTATTTGGTTTGCAAAATTAAAAATACCTTTTGAAGCTAATGATGAGTAATTATATTTTTCATAGGCTCCCATAAACCACCCAAATATATTTGCTTTAATAGGTTCATTAGTATATGAATTTAATGAAATTTTTAAAACATTTGTTATAACTATAGTCCCTGCTATTAGTAACAATATAGCAGTAATAGATTTTTCAAAATCCGCTTCTTTTAAATCTAGATTATATGTTATAAATAATATAGCTAATGGAATCATCATTCTAAATATATAAAAAACTTCACCCTTTAAAGAATAACCAAAATTCCCAGGAACTAGGGAATGAAAATTTTCTGCATTTATAACATGTATTGTCATATAAATACATATTAAAAGGCAGTATAATATTATAATCATCCACCTTTTTTTATCTTTTAAAGTTATAAGTGTCAATATACTTAGTACTGCTGTTATGCATATTCTAATTATAGTAGATGGAGAAAAACCTATACTATTTACGATTTTATCCGTATATAGATAGTATATATCTAGCAATGGTTGTATAACTACAAATGCTATTAGTAAATAATATTTGATTTTTTCTATTTTAAATAAAGTATCTTTATTCATTCTAAACCTCCTTTTATCTTTTTAAATTATATTTTAGCATAAATATAATATTATTTCTAATGACTAAAATAACCTCATAAAAATTATTTAGAGGCTATTTTACTAGTTTTTTCTTTATTTTATTTCTTATTAATTCTATAATCATATTAACTTCTTCAATTCTCATTGATATAATTATAATAAAATATACGAAAGCTCCAATTAAAACCGATAATACTAACGAAATTATTTCATTTAATGTAGAAATTGCTAAAATACTAATTATATAATTATATGAAAATCTAGATATTCCTCCCATTATTATTGAAGCTATTAAAGCCTTGATAGCTGTTTTTAATATTTTAAATTGACCGAAGTTCCCAATCTTCTTACCTAAATTTATATATAATAATATAGTACATATTATTGCTGATAAACTAGTTCCTAATGCAAGTCCTGCATGACCAATAAATTTTGATAAAACTATATTAAATACGATATTTAATCCCATAGCTATAGCTCCATATATCATAGGAGTTTTAGTATCTTGAAATGAATAAAACACTTTATTGATTACATCTCTCAATCCATATGCAACTAATCCAACTGAATACATAGAAAGTGCTATTGATGTCATTTTAGTTGCTGTTTCACCAAATGCGCCTCTTTCAAATAATAACCTAACAATAGGTGTAGCTAATATTATTGCACCTATTGCAACTGGCATAACCAATAATATTATGCTATTAGAACTCTTTACTATATAATTTTTAAGCATTTCTTTATTATTAGATGTTGATAATTTAGAAAACATTGGATATATAACTGCAACAATAGAAGTTATAAATAGTGCTAGTACAAAAGAATTAAGCCTATCTGCGAAGTTAAGAGCAGATATTGCACCTTCTCCTAAAGTAGATGCTATACTTCTATCTATCATGGTATTTACTTGATGCACCATAACACCTATAAGAACTGGTCCTGTAAGTATTATCATCTTTTTAAAATTTTCATCCTTTAAATTTATATATGGTTTTAGTCTATATCCTTTTTTATATGCAAATGGCAATTGAAATAAAACCTGCATAGACATTCCTATCAAAGTTCCCCAAACCATAGCATACGGTCCATATTTCATACTGATAAAAATAGATATTATAACTATAATGTTCTGTGGTAAACTTATTAATCCAGGAACTGTAAAATTATTTTTCACTTGCAAATATGCAGTTAAAACATTTGCTATTCCTATAAAGACAATACTAAAAATTAAAATACGTGTGAATTGAATTGCTATAGCTAAAGTTTCTCCTTTAAACCCAAATGCAAATACTTTTAGTAACGGCTTTGTAAAAATCAAACCTAAAATAGCTATCATTACACATAAAACAAAAACTATAGTTAGTATATTATTTGTAAATTTAATAGCATCTTTATCTCCTTTATTAGTATTTATATCGCAATATATAGGTATGAAAGTAGTCGATATAGCCGCCCCAATTGCCGCAAAGATTACATTTGGAATATTCATAGCCATTACATATATATCTGTATAAGTACTTGCTCCATATGCAAATGATAAAACTTGTTCTCTTGCAAATCCTAAAATTTTTGCTAATATAGTAACCGCCATAAGACTAGCCGCATATTTTACTACTTTACTCATCGTGTTCTCCTTTTTCTTTATATATTTTAAATGTTTTTATAACTTTACTTGCAGTTAACTTTGCAGTTAATTTGAGCGGAGTTGTGTGAATTTTTAAATCTTCTTTTATTGATTTATGATTTTTGAGTATATATAGAGTCTTTTCTGTCAATTTTTTTGAATCTATTCCTTCTACTACACTACCTATACATGGTTGGTTGACTAGTTTTAAATATGAGTCTATTTTAGGGTCATATGATATCCCTATCATAGGAGTTCCTACATTACCTGCAAATATAAGAGCATGAAGCCTCATTGCAATCATAAGTTTAGCTTCCTTTATATATATTAATTTATTTTCTAGATTCATTTCATATGAAAGTATATCAACTTCATGTTCTATCATACTTGCTAATTCTTTTGCTATTAAATTATCTCTATTTCCATGCATAGGAAGCAATTTAATATTAATACCTTTTTTAGAAATATCATTACAAAATTTTGCTATTGATTTTAAGTAACTATTTTTTTCTTTCCAATCTCGTACACTTACTATAATATAATCTTCATTGCTATCTTTATTTATGCTTTTAAAATCTAATCCCATTACTGGGTCTGGTACTAAGTCTATATTTTTATTAACACCTATACTTTTTATTAATTCAAGAGAGTCTTCATCTCTTAAAGATATATATTGTACTTTATTTAGAAAATATTTTACTAACTTTTTATTAGCATTTTTATTTATAGGTCCTACGCCTTGAGCATATATAACTACTGGTTTACTTAGTTTGTTTGCCAGTCCCATTATAAATGTATAATAAAGAATGCTTCTTGAACTTGTTACATCTTGTAATAAACTACCTCCACCACTTATTAGTCCATCACTTTTTTTCAATTCTCTATATATTTTTTTTAAATTCCATCTATTTATTGATTTAACACCATAATTTTCTTGAGTATTTTGGGGATTGCTAGATAAAACAGTTATTTCTATACTTTCATCTTCTTCTTTTAATGCCATTATTATAGACTTTAATATAGCTTCGTCACCAATATTGTCAAATCCATAATAACCCGAAATTACTACTTTCATTTTTTCCTCCCTAATAGCTTTATAAATATTATAACCTATTGTTTTAAAACAATAGGTTATAATATCACTTTTAAGATTTTATGTCTGATCTTCTTATAACTTTAAATGCAGTCATTAAAATTATATATACATCTAATCTTAAGCTTCGTCTAGTTAAATACTCATAGTCATATTTAACTTTTTCTTCATCTCCTATATTGTCTCTTCCATTAATTTGAGCCCATCCTGTTATCCCAGGCAAAAGAGAATCTACATTGTACTCTTGCCTTAATCTAATTAAATCTTTTTCTTTTAATATTACTGGTCTTGGACCTACTATACTCATATTCCCTTTTAATATATTAAATAATTGAGGAAGTTCATCTATACTTGTTTTTCTTATAAATTTCCCTGTTTTAGTTATAAATGCATCTGCATCTTTAAAGTCATTAGTGCTTACATTAGGTGCATTTATTCTCATACTTCTAAATTTATATATATAAAATGGTTCACTGTTTTTTCCCGCCCTTAATTGCTTAAATATTATTGGCCCTTTAGATTCTAATTTTATAAGCATTGCCGTTATTAAAAATATAGGAGATAATATTATAATTCCTAATAAAGATATAACAATATCTATACATCTTTTTGTCATAGCATACCCACTCTTTTTATTGTAATTTTCTACAATAACCTTATTTTCCACAAATACCCTCCTTAATAAAAAATATTTGTTTTTAACTTGTTTTTTAACATTATTCTTCACTTTATTTTATCATTTTAACCTTAATTTGTACATGTTTTTACTATATTTTAATAGGTGATTTTACATTTTTAGTCAAAAAAAACACAGAAGTTAACTTCTGTGTTTTTTCATCAAATTATATTTTTAAAAAATTATTTTCCTACTTTTACAACTGCTATTGGCTCTGGTGTTACAGTCGTAGCATTAACTACTTTATCGTCTTTTACTCTACTTATCATAACAATTGATTCTGCTCTTGTTATTTTATTTTCAGGTTTGAATGTACCATCTTCATATCCTTTTATAACATTGTTCTTAGCCATCTCATAAACTGATCCGTCTGACCATAATGCTATATTTGCATCATCCTTAAAGTTAGTTTTAGTATCGTAAGGTTGACCAGTTATATCATTAAATCTATCTACATCTCTCTCTTCAACCTTAACAGTCATTCTAGTTGCTTTTGCTATCATTACTGCTGCTTCTTGTCTAGTTATAGTGTCATTTGGTCTGAAAGTTCCATTACCATCACCTTTTACTATACCTTCTTTAGCTAAAGTAGCTACATAAGGTTGGAACCAATCTGAAGAGTTAACATCTGAGAATTTTTCTTCTGCTTTTTTATCTAAAGCTATACCTTTTATTTCAACTAACATTTTAGCAAACTCTGCTCTAGTTACACTGTTGTTTAATCTTAAAGTGTGGTCTTCATATCCGTTTAGTTGTGCATTGTATAAAGCATTCATTACATCTTGCTTAGCCCAAGATAATTCAGGTTGCTCTAATGAACTTAAATCCTTCATATCAGCTATATTTCTAAAATACTTATGAGTATCTTTTTTGAATTCATTGTATCCATTTAATACTATTGTTCCTAATACATTTTTTGTTCCTTTTTCATATACAGTAACAGTTTTATTTATTGAATCAGTAGCATTATCATATACTTCTGAAGTTTTTGTCTCTGTATTTTTATCATTATAAACTTTACTTAATTCATAAGCAAGTTTATTTAAACCTTTACTTCCTGCTATACCTGCTTTTTTAGCAACATCAAGAGTAACTTTATTATCTACAACATTGAAATCAGCTTTAACATTTGCTAATGCAACTTCAAAAGTTGGTATTTTACCAACAACGTTAACTACATTATTTTTTAATTCAACATTTTTAAAGTTGAAAGTAACTACAGGCTCAAATTTATTTTGGTCTGGTGCAACATTTGTTAAAGTTACAGTTTTTGTAGTTTCATTAAAATTAGTATCTGCAGTATCTTTAGGAGTTACAGTTGTTGTTACTTTGTATACCTTTACTGTTTTACCATTTTGAGTAAAAGTAAGATTTTCTAATGCTTCTATATTTTTTAAGGCATCTTCATAAGCTGTTTTAGCAGCTGCTATATCCTTTTGTTGTTGTTCTGTAGGATTAGCTATCTTTTCAGCTATTAAATATTTAGCAGTTGTTGTTTTTAAGTTTTGAGTTATTTCTCCTGCTCCATATAATATTTTTTGGTTTTCATTTAAGTTTAATGTATCATCGCTTGTATCTAAAGTTGAGTGAGTATTGTATATTTCACTATAAGATTTTACAGAAACAGATTCTCCATTAGCTAATGATGCATCTATAGCACCTTGCTCATTTTGCTTATCTGCTATTTCTTTTACATCCTTTTCATTTTTTGCATCTTTTACAACTGGTGCTTGTGGTTCATCTGCATGAGCTACTACAGGAGCAACTCCCCCTATCATCATAGCAGCTGCCATAGCTGTTGCTACATTTCTTTTTTTCATAATAATTCCCTCCATCTTTTATTAAAATAAATTTCTCTCTAATTCCTAATTAAAAGTAAAATTTTGTAAATTTACCTAATTTTTTCCATATTTCTCACAACTATATATTAACTTATTTTCCAATGACTTTCAATCTTTTTTTGAATTTTTTACCATTTATTTTTTTCTGTCATAGTGTTTATTTTTTTTTTCATTTAATATATAATAGTTTATACGTTAGAAAATCTCTCTAATGTTTTTCTAATGTATTTCTCACAAAAAAAACTACGAGAAAAATTCTCGTAGTTTTTTTATTTATTAATAAAATAAATATTTTATTGTATCCTCTAATATTCCTTTTTTCATTTCTTCAAATATTTGTGAAGCTTGAATAGTATATTCTTTTACTGGATCTTTTTGTCCAACAGCCATTAATCCTATTCCTTTTTTAAGTTGATCTAGTGCATCGATATGATCAACCCAATAACTATCTACAACTTTGAGTAATATTTGACGTTCCTTTTCTCGTATCTCAGCTTCACCAACAAAATTTTCTTTTTGAATATATATATCTATAATAGCATCTATGGTATCATCAATAACTTTATTTCTATCTTTGTAATCCTGTACTTTAAATTCTAATCCCATTTTTTCTAAGTTAAATATTTTTTTAATTTCAAGTTCAAAGGTTTCTTGTTTGCCAGAATTCAAGGCAATTTCGTATTTATTTCTTATAACTTCTTTAATCATATTTATTATTTGATCTTTTACAGGTTCTCCATCTAATATTCTTCCTCTGTCTTCATATATGACTTTTCTTTGTTGATTTATAACATCATCATATTTTATTACGTTTTTTCTTGTCTCATAATGCTTAGATTCAATATTTTTTTGTGCTCTTTCAATTGATTTAGTAAGAAGTTTATGTTCAATAGCCTCATCATCTTCTATTGCTTCTCCTATTTTTTTAACTTTTGTACTTGCAAATAATTTCATTAAATCATCTTCTAAACTAACATAAAATTGACTTACTCCAGGGTCTCCTTGTCTACCAGATCTACCTCTTAATTGATTATCTATTCTTCTATTTTCATGTTTTTCTGTTCCAATTACATAAAGTCCACCTAACTCTTTAATTTTTTCTTCTTCCTTTTTATTTCCTGCCCCTAATGAAATATCTGTACCTCTACCAGCCATATTAGTAGCTATTGTTATAGCATTTACAGATCCTGCCTTAGATATTATTTCTGCTTCTTTTTCATGATTTTTAGCATTTAACACTTCATGTTTTAATCCTCTTTCATTTAATAGATCAGATATCAATTGAGATTTTTCTATAGATATAGTTCCAACTAATATTGGTTGTCCTGTTTTATGGATTTCTTCTATTTTCTCTACAATCGCTTTAAATTTAGATTTTTCTGTTTTAAATAATAAATCATCCAAATCTTTTCTTATAACCGGTTTATTCGTAGGGATTTGAATTACGTTTAGCTTATATATATCACTAAATTCTTTTTCTTCTGTTTTTGCAGTACCTGTCATACCTGATAGTTTTTTATACATTCTAAATAAATTTTGATATGTAATTGTAGCTAAAGTAGTTGATTCTGATTTAATGTCAACAGCCTCTTTTGACTCTATAGCTTGATGAAGTCCTTCTGAATATCTTCTTCCATCCATGACTCTACCTGTAAACTCATCTACTATCTCTACCTTTCCATCCTTTACAACATAATCAATATCTCTTTTCATTAGGTAATAAGCTCTTAAGGCTTGGTTTATTCTATGATATAGTTGTATATTTTCTATATCCATTAGATTATCCACTCCAAAAAATATTTCTGCTTGATTTATACCATTTTCAGTTAGTGAAATTGTCTTTTCTTTTAAGTCTATAGTAAAATCCCAAGGTAATAATATTTTCATAAACGTATTTACTAAATTAAACTCTCCAACTTCCTTTTCTCCTTCTCCAGCTATTATTAGCGGGGTTCTTGCTTCATCAATAAGTATAGAGTCAATTTCATCTACTATGGCAAAGTTTAAGCTATTTTGTACCCTATCATTTTTATTTTTAGCCATATTATCCTTTAAATAATCAAATCCAAATTCATTATTAGTTCCATAAGTTATATCACATTTATATTGATCCTTTCTTTGTTTTCCAGTTTGACCTTGTAATATAACACCTACACTAAGTCCCAAGAAATTATATACCTTTTCCATTATTTCTTTATCTCTTTTAGCTAAATAGTCATTTACCGTTACAACATGTACACCGTTACCTGTTAATGCATTTAAATATACTGGGGCTACTCCTACAAGTGTTTTTCCTTCTCCAGTTTTCATTTCTGCTATTTTACCTTGATGAAGTACTATTCCACCTATGAGTTGAACTCTATATTGTCTCATACCTAAAACTCTTTTAGAAGCTTCTCTCGCAACTGCAAAAGCTTCTACTAATAAATCATCTAATGTTTCTCCTTCATCTAGCCTTTTTTTAAACTCTAATGTTTTATTTTTTAATTCTTTATCAGTTAAGACTTCTATTTCTTTTTCTTTTTTATCTATTTCATCCACTATTTTCTCTAGTTTTTGTATTTCTATTTTATCAGCTCTATTAAATATATTGTCTAAGTTTAACATTAATTCCCTCCTATTTAGTATTACACATGTATTATTATACAATATTTAACATTAAAGATAAAAGAACCTTTTAAAAGGTTCTTTCATCTTTAATGTTATATTAATCTGTTGAGCATAGTTACACTTTCAGCTCTAGTTATATTGCCCTTAGGTTTTAGAAGTTTATTTTCATCCCCATTTATATAACCAGCTTCTATTGCTCCTTCAACATACTCATTAGCCCAACTATCTATTTCTCTAAAATCTAAGTATTGATAAATTTTATCTAAGTTACTATCTTTATTATTTTTAAGTGTAGTTATTATTTTCATAGCCTCTTGTCTTGTTATAGGATTATCCGCTCTAAACGTATTATCTTCATATCCATTTATATATCCATACTTAACAGCTATTCTTAAATCTTCATAATACCAATCTTTAGTATTTATATCTTTAAAACTTATATTTGATTTTTCTGTTAGATGGAATACTCTATTTACTAATTTTATAAACTCTGCTCTTGTTATTTGATTTTCTGGTCTAAATGTATTATCTTCATATCCATTTACATATCCTAATTTTATAAACTTTTCAATATCATATTTAGCCCAGTGTCCATCTATATCATTAATTCCATCTTTAAATGAGAGTATACTTTTTATTTTATCTCTACATCCAGCTCTATTATTTATTATATCTGATGTTGAAAAAAACACACTCCCTTTAATTTCATTATAATTTTTATTCAATTCTAGTTGTTTATCTATTTCTCCGGCAACTTCATCTTTATATATACCGTGTCCAATGTATAGCTTTACATCGCTATCTCCAACTTGCTTTGACCACCAACTAACAAGCTTTGAATAGTCTGCTACTTTAAATCCAATATTCCAATATACCTGTGGGACTACATAATCTACATAATTATTTTTTATCCATCCCACAGTATCTGCATAGTCAGAATAATAACTTTCTTTACCTCTTGTATCTGACCCATTTGAATCGCTGTCTTTATTTTTCCATATTCCACTTGGACTAATTCCAAACTCAACATTTGGTCTTATATTTTTTATAGTATTTTTTACACCTAATACCATTTCATTTATATTGTTTCTTCTTTCATTAGCTACTCTTCCATCTCTGCTCTCACCTTCTGGTAGAGGATAATTTGTTGGATAAAAATAATCATCAAAATGAATTCCATCAACATTATAATTTTCAACTATTTCTGATACAGTATCGTATATTAGTTGCTTTACCTGCGGAAGTTCTGGATTAAAATATAATCTACCATCATGTTGTAGTGTCCAATCTGGATGCTTTCTTGCTGGGTTATTTTCAGATAAAGAGTTTAAATTTGTACCTGATGTAGTAACTCTATATGGATTTAACCATGCATGTACCTTAATTCCTCTTTTATGTGCTTCTTCTATTGTAAAAGCTAACGGATCATAACCTGGATTTTTACCTTGTGTTCCAGTTAGTACATCTGACCATGGATTTATATTTGAATTGTACAAAGCATCTCCTTTTGGTCTAACCTGAAGCATTATAGTATTTATGCCTGTGTCCTTAAGATTGTTTAATATATCTATCATTTGATTTTTCTGGTTTTCTGGATCATTTTTTTTGCTTGGCCAATCCATATTATAAACAGTTGTAATCCAAGCTGCATTCATTTCTTTATTATTTGCATATGAATGATTAGTATTTCCTAATATAAACAGTGTACATACTAAAACTATACCTATTATTTTTTTCATCAAATCAAATCTCCCTATAATTTTAAAATATGTTAAATAACAAAAACTGCCCTAGTGTTAACAGGGCAGCTTATCTATATAATTTTTAATAATTTTACTTTTCAACTCTACTTAACATGGTTACACTTTCAGCTCTAGTTATATTGCCCTTAGGTTTTAGAAGTTTATTTTCATCCCCATTTATATAACCAGCTTCTATTGCTCCTTCAACATACTCATTAGCCCAACTATCTATTTCTCTAAAATCTAAGTATTGATAAATTTTATCTAAGTTACTATCTTTATTATTTTTAAGTGTAGTTATTATTTTCATAGCCTCTTGTCTTGTTATAGGATTATCCGCTCTAAACGTATTATCTTCATATCCATTTATATATCCATACTTAACAGCTATTCTTAAATCTTCATAATACCAATCTTTAGTATTTATATCTTTAAAACTTATATTTGATTTTTCTGTTAGATGGAATACTCTATTTACTAATTTTATAAACTCTGCTCTTGTTATTTGATTTTCTGGTCTAAATGTATTATCTTCATATCCATTTACATATCCTAATTTTATAAATTTTTCAATATCAGCTTTAGCCCAATGTCCGTCTATATCATTAATTCCACCTTTTTCATCTATATTTATATAATTTCCTGAAACATATCCATAAGCTCCATTAAACTTTATCTTATGCCAATTATTTTTGCTTTCTACTATTTCAACCTTATTTCCTCTTGATAAGTTACCAATAACAGGATAGCTTGTGCCATATCCAGATCTAACATTTAAACTATCTGTATTACATACACTCCCCGTTGCTATTGTATTTGCAACTTCTCCATTTATCTTAACATTATCTTTTAAATATTTTTCAACCCCATCTGCTATACCTGTAGCTAATTTATCTTGATATGCTTGATTTACTAATTTATTATATTCGTCTCTATTTGATACAAATCCATTTTCAACTAATGCTGATGGCATATTAGATTCTCTTAAAACCGCTAAATTTGATGATTTTACACCTCTATTTTTGGCTCCAGTCTGATTTATAATATCTGTTTGTATATCACTTGCTAATGGCTTATACATTTCTTTTTTATCATGGTAATACGTTTCAATTCCACTAGCAGAAGTTGAGTCTGCTGAATTTTGATGAATAGAAACAAAAACATCGGCACCATAATTATTTGCAAGCCTTGCTCTTTCCCCTAACTCTACAAATACATCATCCGTTTCTCTACTCATTTTAACCTGAATATTCTTAGCTTTTAACTTTTGCTCTACTTTCTTAGCAATTTCTAGGTTTATCTCAGCTTCATTTTTCCCATATCCTGGCGCTCCACTATCTTTACCACCATGACCTGCATCAACAAAAACTTTATAGTAATTCCTATTAGGTTGACTATAAAAACTATAAAACTTTTTAGTATTTTCTGGAACATAAACCTCTATTACATGAACCTTTTCACCTATCTTTTGACTCATAAATACTGTTCCGCTTCCAATGGCCTTTATTTCCCCTTTATCATCAATCGATAATACATTATTATTTGATAACTTCCAGTTTGGATGATCCGAATAATTTATAGACTCTCCTAAGTGAAGTGAAATTCCATCTTCAACAACTACATTTTGACCATTATAACTTTGAATAACTGAGTTCAATTCATTTTCTAAATTTTTACTTGGATTTGCGTTTGATATTTTAGAACTCCCTATCAAAGATAATGTGCATATTAAACTCATCGCAAGTACATTTCTCAACATTTTTCTTCTTTTTTTCATTAATTTACTTTACCTCCAATAATTTATTACTAATTGTTCCACTATTATCCATATTTATATTATCATAAATATAGGTTTAAACAAAGTTTTTGTAAAAATAAAAGACTTTTCTGTATTTTACAGAAAAGTCCTTTATTTAAATCAATTTATCTAGTATTGTTTTTAATTTACTTTTTATATCTATTAACTTTTTATCAGCTTTTTCTAAACTTATTTCATTTACACCTATATATATCTTTAATTTTGGCTCTGTTCCTGAGGGTCTAATTGCAATCCAATTATCACCCTCTAGTTTAAATTTAATGACATTTGATTTTGGGAGTCCATCGATTTCTTTTAAGTAATCCTTTATTTCTACAATATCTTCGGTTTCTTTATTTATATTTCTAAAAAACTCCATTATTTTTTTTATTTTTTGTAAACCTTCTATTCCATTTAATGTTATTGATATAGTTTCTTCTTTAAAATATCCAAATCTTTCGTAAATATCAGTAAGAGCATCATATAAAGTCATTTCTTTATCAAAATAATATGCTGCCATTTCAGATATTAACATAGATGCAACAACTCCATCTTTATCTCTAGCATGAGTTCCTACTAAATAACCATAGCTTTCTTCAAATCCCATTATAAATTTTTTTTCTTTTGTGATTTCGAATTCTTTTATTTTATTTCCTATAAATTTAAATCCAGTTAATACATCCATAGTTTCTACACCATAACTTTTAGCAACTTTAGATGCTAATTCAGATGTAACTATAGTTTTTATTATTGTAGAATCTTCAAGCATTGACTTATTATTTTTTAAAATGTATTCTACTAGCAATGCACCTATTTGATTTCCTGTTAATAACTCATATTCACCTTTTCTAACCTTTATTGCAACTCCTACTCTATCACAATCTGGATCAGTAGCTACAACTAAATTTGCATCTTCTTTCTTGGCTAGCTCTATTCCTCTTTTTAAAGCTTCTTTTTCTTCCGGATTAGGTGATTTTATACCTGAAAATTTAGAATCGGGTTTTTCTTCCTCTTCTACAACAAGTATATTTTCAAACCCAACTTCACTCAATATTTTTCTTACAGGTACATTCCCCGTTCCACAAAGCGGAGTATATACTATTTTAAATTTTGAACTTACTTTTTTTACAATATTTTCACATCTACATTGCTGTTTTATAGCTTCTATAAATTTTTCATCTTGACTTTTATCTAATGTTATTACTGACTTTTTTTGTTCCTCATCCACTTTAGGAATTTTACTAAAATCATTAATTTTATTAATTTCATAGGTTATTTTTTCTGCTATTGCTGGCATAACTTGTGCACCATCTTCCCAATATACTTTGTATCCATTATACTCTGGAGGATTGTGGCTTGCCGTTATAACTATACCTGCTATACAATTTAAGCTTCTAACTGCAAATGAAAGTTCTGGTGTCGTTCTCAAACTATCAAATATATATGATTTTATCCCACATGCTGCTAAGGTATTTGCCGTTTTAAGACAAAATTCTCTTGACATAAATCTATTGTCATGAGCAATAACTACACCTCTTGCTTTTCCTTTTTCCCCTTCATTTTTTATTATATAATTCGCAAGCCCAAATGTAGCTCTAGCTACAGTATATTCATTTATTCTATTAATTCCTGCTCCTATTATTCCTCTTAAACCTGCTGTTCCAAATTCTAAATTTTTGTAAAATCTTTCTTGTATCTCTTTAGTGTCGTTCTTTATGTTTTCAAGTTCTAATCTAGTTTTTTTATCAAAATATAAGTTTGTTCTCCATTCATTATATAAATCCATATATTTCATAAAATTCCCCCTACTTTTAATATTTTTTATGTTTGGTTTAATCCTTATATAGTAATATATAATAATCTAATATTACTTACTTTTCAATGTATAAATAAACTTTTTCCTGAGCCAATATATTATATATTTTTATATAATATACATCACTCTATAAGTAATTTGAATTAAATATGAAAAATAATATAACCGATAGTAAAATTGTTAATAATTGTTAGTACCTAAACTAAACTAAAATAATAAACAAGAAACTAAGTTGAATTATGATTCTTAACCATAATTCAAATTTCAAAAATTAATAATTGCTTATTTTTTTATATTTATATTTTTTATAATCATAACTTTGAATTATTTATACTTATGACCTTATTTATTATTATTATACAAAATATAATCTATAAATTTATATACTAAATGTTTATATCTAAATATTAGAATAAACTCTTAACAATTTATGTTATTTTTTTATAATAAATAAAATATATTGATTATTAATACCATCAAAAAAGAAAGAACTTATAATTTTTATTAATATATAATAATCTAAATCCTAAGTTTAGAGATAAATTTGAGAATATATAAATAAAGCATTATTGTAATTTATTTTTAAACGGACATCGTATTATATATATTATAGCGAACTCAAGATAGTAAAATTAAGTATATTATTTACGAAGCTATCAAAAAAAATTTATTTTTATTAATCTTGTTGAAAATAGAGTAAATTAAGAAAAATCTAACATACATACTATATTTACGTCAACTTAAATATGTAAGTATAGTATGTATGTTAGATTTCTTATACAGTAGTGTACAATATATGTACTTTTATATTCATCACTTCTATTTTTTTAGCTCTCTTTTAAAATCATCTATAGTGTATTTTCCTGGTATCTCAATTCTTTTTAATAAATATGAAGCTTTTACATTATCCTCTTTACCTCCTGAAGCTACAAGAGTTACTTTAATTCCATTTTGTTTTAAAATATTTTCTGACGTTCCACTCCAATCACCGTATGGATATGCAAAAGCTCTAGGTGTATAATGTAAATTTTCTTCTATAGATTTGATATTCATCTTTATATCTTTATTTATTCTTTTTTCATAATCATATTCGCTTTCTCCCACAATAGGGCTGGAGAATATACCCATATTACCACTTAAAGTATTTCCTCTTACATGACTATTATATGTATGACACTCAATATCTATCAATTCACTTTTATACATTTTTTTTATATCTGTCCAAGTTAATTTAGATAGTCTATTGTTGTGTTTGTTATCATCTATATCTTTTCCAATAATGAATATAGTTGCTTTCATATTTAGCTTTTTTAATATGGGATACATTATTTTATAATTACTTCGATACCCATCATCAGCTGTAATCATAATTGGCTTAATTGGCATTATTGATTTACCATCAATAAAATTTTCTAAGTCCTTTGCGTTTATAGCTGTATATCCATTTTCTTTTAAGTATTTCATTTGTTTTTCAAAGTCTGATTTATATACAGTCATATCATTGATTTTATCCTTATCCAATTCAAAATGATGATACATTAAAATTGGTATACTCATTGGTTTCTCATTGCTTTGCACATAATTTCTATGGCTAATTATAGCAATAGTAACTACTATACCTATTGCAATTAAAACTTTTTTCATAATACTTCCCCCCATTTCTTTATATTTTAAAATATGCAACTTTTTTATTATATACTATAATGTAATTATTTTCCATTAAATCTATTATGAATCATAAAAAAACACTAGATTTACTATCTAGTGTTAATTCCTTATTTAATTGAGCAAATCTATAAGCGGAGTTCTGTATTAGATAATCATCTTTCTAGGCTTATTGTCACCAATAAGCTCAAGCGGCCTACCAACCGGAGAGTACGAGCAATACTCTTTCATCCTAACTTGGCCTTGCTCCAGGTGGGGTTTACACAGCCAACTAGTCACCTAATTGCTGGTGAGCTCTTACCTCACCTTTTCATCCTTACCAAATAAATGGCGGTTCTTTTCTGTTGCACTTTCCTTAAGATCACTCTCACTAGGCATTACCTAGCACCCTGCTCTATGGAGCTCCGACTTTCCTCGTGTAACAAATGTTACCCGCGATTATCTGACTTACTCAATATTTTATTTAAACATAATATCATATATTTTTTCAAATGTAAATATATTTATAATATAAAATTACTTTATTTTTGATTCTTTGAGTATTTATTTATTAAATTGCATTTAATATTGTTTATATTTTTATTTTTAAATAAAATTAGAATAATAACTATAATTATAACAACTATAGCTAAAAATAAAATTTTCTCCATAGACATTCTTGTTGTTAAGTGTAATGTTAGCACGGACATTATTAATCCAGCTATTGCATTTCCTATAAATATTCCTAATATAGAATCACGTAATCTCATTTTTAAAATTGAAGCAATCGCTGCTGCACTCCATGATCCTGTAGTTGGCAATGGAATACCTACAAAAACTATTATACCAATTATACTCACTGCTTTAAGTTTTTTTGCTCTTCCTTCAATTTTTCTGTCTATCAATCTAATAATTTTATTAAAATATTTCTTATATCTCAAATACTCAATTATATTTCTAAAGAGTACTACTATAGGTATTGCTATTAAAGTAGCTCCTATTACACAAATGCAATAAACATAAAAAGGATTCAAATTCATTGCTATTCCTAATGGGATAGCTCCTCTAAGTTCTATAATTGGAACCATGGATAAAAACATTAATTTAATATATTCCAAGTTTTCCACTCCTTTAATGACTATTTAATTAATAAAAAAGGCTTCCAATCATATAACTTTAATTGGAGCCTTTCTAAAATAAGTTATTTTAATAATTCTCATTACCTATTTTTTTCCCATATTTCCATAACTTAAATATTAATCCTAACCCTAACCCTATACTTATAAATCTCATTGGTGCTAAAGTTGCAGCATATCTATCAAATGAAAATGTCATTGCATAAACGAAAATATTTCCAATATATACCATAGTAAGAAGTAGCATCTCTTTGATATTCTTTCTCAACATAATAGATGTAAAAACTCCCAAAATACATACAATCCATTCAATAAAATTTATATTTTCTATTAACATTTTATTTATACCAAATATTTCATCCCAATAAAAAACACTTTTAACCATATTCATAGGTTTTATAACTGCATACGAATATATTAAACTTGCAGGATTACTTTTCCACCATTCTTTTAATCTATATTTAGCTTTTACTCCATCAGCTTCTAAACTTATATATTTTTTCATAATAGGATCTTTTATTTTACCATTTTGGTCATAATAGTTATTATATTTTTCTTTTATAATATCATCTACATTTTCTTTGTAGTTTAAGTTTTCATCTAATGGATACCCTATACCTTGGTATGTCCCTAATAATTTTGGATTTCCAGCCCCATAAGTAAGTGGTATAAATTTATGATAAATACTATAATTTCTTATACTCCATGGAACTATAAATATCATTAAGGTAATTCCTATTATTATACCTTGTTTTATAAGAAGCTTAAGATCATATTTTACTAATAATAAATATATAAATGCAAATATAGGATAAATTCCAATGTTAGCCTTAAACATTAATGCTGACATATACATAGCTAAACATGTTATAAAATATTTTTTTTCATAAGTTTTTCCCATCATAAACGTAGCATATACCATAGTTATCAAACACAACATAAATGGAGTTTCAGTTAAAATTATATTATCCATCCATATAAAATCTGGTCTTAAGAAAAATAATGCAGTTATTATAGCACACCATTTAGGTCCAAATAACTTTACACATTTATACGCCATAAAAGCTGATAAGCATCCCATTACTATCCAAATAAGTTTTAATGCTAACCAAAAGATTTTTCCTTCTCCAAATATTAATGATACTAAAGCTATTATGACGGACATACCAGGCATAATTTGTGCACTTACAGCCTCATGCATAGTTAATGTGCCTGTATTTTTTAATGTAATACCACTAAGTACATAGCTAGTATCATCACTCCCTAAATTATAAGTAACTCCTAAATTAAGCATAGCTAATAATCTAAAGGCAAATAAAATAATCATAACAATTAATATACATTTATTTTCTTCTATAAATTTTTTAAATTTAATTGTCACAGCTTTCTTCATTACAAACTATCTCCTGACTTTTTTTCACTTTCTTTTGAATAATTTTCAATAGATACCATCTGTACTAGTTTTTTAATTTTATTAGCTTGACTAGATATAACAATTGAATGTAAAAAAGTTACAATTAATAAAGCACTTATTCCAAATAAATATACCAAGTTTGAAGGTGTTTCAATTTTAACTACATCACTAAGCCAAATTACAATCTGTGGAAATATCGAAATTAAAATTAAACTAAATGAAATAAATATCCATACAAGCGAGTGCTGTAACCATAACTTCTTTCTATTTATAGCTCTAAATACTACAATTAAAAATATGATTGAAAATATTATAAGTTCTACTCTTAAAATAGCTGCCATTTTTAACACCCAACTTTCTTTTCAAAGCTTGCACAAAATATTGCAAGTGAAACTTTAATCATATAATATATAGATTTCCAAGAACTAATTGATGATACTCCAGATTCTCTACTAAACATATTGACTTGTACTTCTTTAACTTTTAAATTTGCTTTTGACAGCGATATTATCGATTCTGGTTCAGGAAAATCAATAGGATAATTTAAAGCTAAGTAATTGATAGCATGCTTATTAGCTGCTCTATACCCAGATGTGCAATCTTTTACAGTTATGTTTGAGCATAATTTAATTATAAATGATAGATATTTTATACCTATTCGTCTTAATGCTGTCGATTTAAACCCACTTTTATTTCCAATAAACCTTGATCCTATTGTAAAATCTGCTTCATTATTTATAATAGGTTTTAATAAATCATCGATTGAGTTTATATCATGTTGACCATCTCCATCAAATTGTACAGCCACATCATAATTATTCATTTTTGCAAATATATATCCAGTCTGTACGGCTCCTCCTATACCTAAATTATTGACTAAATTTATACATCTTATATTGTTTTTTTCACATACAATCTGCGTTAAATCTGTTGATCCATCATTTATAACTATATAATCTAATATATAATCTTTACATTTTTTACTATGCAATTTAATACTATTCACTACTTTTAAAATATTGTCTTGCTCATTATATGCAGGTATAACCATTAAAACTTTCATCCATATCACCTCTCTATGCTTTATTAAATATAAAAAACTTACTCAGAGCATAATTAGCTATTACTACAATAAATGATAGTATTATTTTTGTAGCTATTACTCCATTTACACCAAAAACTGCATATTCACCCACATTGAATACACTTATGAATATACTTAGACCTATTTGCTCAAAAAAAAATGATAATGTTCTAACTCCAGAAAAAGAAACAATTTCCGCAGTTAGATCTTTTATGTTCCAATTATTACTTTTAAATACCCATATTTTATTAGTTATATATGCAAAAAACGTAGCTAAAATAAAAGCTATGGTATTTGCTAATAACGGTTTTTCTTCTCCTAATAAAAAAAGAGCTCCCACAAATGCCGTATAATTTACTAACGTTGTAAGTACTCCAAAAAATAAGTAACTTAATGTTTCTGTATTCAATAATAACCTCTTAATAAATTTCACTATTCGACCTCTCATTTTTACATTTTTCAACATAATATAACTATAACAATTTTTTTATTTTCTGTCAATTTAACTAATAATTCTATGGTTATCAAAATATTAGTTTATCTATATAACGTTTTAAATATTTAAATTCAAAAAAATACTTATATATTGCTTTGAATTTAGAGCAATATATAAGTGAAATTTTATATATACTATAAATTGTTAGTTACTTATTTTTATATCCATTAGGATTTAAACTTTGCCATCTCCATGAATCTTCACACATTTCATCTAAACCATACTTTGCTTCCCAACCAAGCTCCAATTTTGCTTTGTCTGGATTTGCATAATACATAGCGACATCTCCAGCTCTTCTATCTACTACTTTATACGGAATTTCTCTATTGCTAGCTTTACTGAAAGAGTTTACCACATCTAAAACACTATATCCATTTCCTGTTCCTAAATTATAGGTTACTAACCCTGGGTGTTCATCTAGTTTATTTAGTGCTTTTACATGCCCATTAGCTAAATCTACAACATGTATGTAATCTCTTACTCCAGTTCCATCTGAGGTATCATAATCATTTCCAAATATACTTAATTCTTTTAACTGTCCAATTGCAACTTTTGTTATATATGGCATTAAATTATTTGGTATTCCATTTGGGTCTTCTCCAATTTTACCACTTTTATGAGCCCCCACTGGGTTAAAATACCTTAGTATTGCAACATTTAAAGATTTGTCTGCTTTGCATATATCTCTTAACATATCTTCTATCATAAGCTTTGTTCTTCCATAAGGATTTGTAGCTGATAAAGGAAAATCTTCTAAAATTGGACAAGTTTCTGGATCTCCATATACTGTTGCAGATGAACTAAATACAAAGTTTTTAACACTATACTCTCTCATAGTCTCAAGTAATACTAATGTATTTATTAGATTATTTGAATAGTATTCAAGAGGCTTTTCTACTGATTCTCCAACTGCCTTTGATGCTGCAAAATGTACTACTGAGTCTATATTGTTTTCTTTAAATACAGTATCTAATTTCTCCCTATCTTGCACATCTAATTGATAAAACTTTGGTCTAACTCCTGTTAATTCTTCAATTCTATCAATAACTATTTCATTGCTATTTGATAAATTATCAACTATAACCACATCTCTACCTGCTTCTATAAGTTCTATAGCAGTATGGCTACCTATATATCCAACTCCACCCGTTACTAAAACTGACATAAAATCTCTCCTTTTTATATATTTTTATTTTTTAATATAATTAATTCCTTACTTTATTGTTTTCAACTATACTTTTCATGTAATATATTAATCCATCTTTTAAATTTTCTCTTTTCAATGCAAAATCTATTGTAGCTTCTAAAAATCCTAATTTATCACCTACATCATATCTTTTCCCTTCAAAATTATATGCATATATGGCTTCCTGTTTTGCTAAAGTTTTAAGAGCATCTGTAAGTTGTATTTCTCCACCTTTTCCAGGCTCTTGTTTTTCTAATATTTCGAATATAGCAGGAGTTATTATATATCTTCCTAATATTGCTATATTTGATGGAGCTTCCTCTATACTTGGCTTTTCAACCAAGTCTTTAACCTTGTAAATCCTATCTTCTATATATTTGCAATCTAATATACCATATTTATCAGTATTTTCTTTTTCTACCTCTTGTACGCCTAATATACTTGTTTTATATTCATCATAAGCATCTATTAATTGCTTTAAGCATGGAGTTTGTGAGTCAACTATATCATCCCCTAAAAGTACTGCAAAAGGTTCATCTCCTATAAAACTTTTTGCGCAATGAATTGCATGCCCTAATCCTTTAGGTTCCTTTTGTCGTATATAATGTATATTTACCATGTTAGATATTGCTTGAACCATTTCTAACATTTCTTTCTTCCCTTTATGTTCTAATTCAAGTTCTAATTCTACTGATTTATCAAAATGATCTTCTATCGATTTTTTATTTCTACCTGTTATTATAAGTATTTCTTCTATTCCTGAAGCTATGGCTTCTTCTATTATATATTGTAATGTCGGTTTATCAACTATAGGAAGCATTTCTTTTGGCTGAGATTTTGTAGCTGGTAAAAACCTAGTTCCAAGTCCTGCTGCTGGTATTATAGCCTTTTTAACAGTTCTTTTCATTTTTATACCTCTTTCTGATACTTATTCCTTAGTATATTAATGATAGTATTTTACACTATTTAATAATTTTTGTCAGTCATTCTTTGTCGAATATTTTATATAAATTTATATAAATATATTATATTCCATATTTATATAAATTTATATAAAATATATTATATAGGAGGTTTTATATTTGAAAAATATTTTTAAAAATTTTATAAGCTTAATTCTTATATTAATTCTTGTTTACAGTGGTTTTAATATATACAAAAAAATTTCAGACTATAAAAAGGCTACTCTAACTTATAAAGAACTTAGATTTAAATATAGTGAATCTAAAAATTTAATAACCATAAATCCAAATTACAAATTTTGGCTAAAGCTAGATAATACAAATATAGATTATCCTGTTGTTCAAACAGATAATAATGACTACTATTTAAATTATAATTTTTATAATAAACCTAGCGATTCTGGATGTATATTTATGGACTACAGAGATAATGCAAAATCTAAAAATATAATTTTATATGGGCATAATATGAGAAATAAAACAATGTTTAATAACTTATTAAAATTTAAAGATAAAGATTTTTTTGATAAAAATAACAAAATTAGAATTTTTAAAGATAGTAAAGAATATATTTATGAAGTATTTTCTGTTTATACTATAGATTCTAAGTATGATTATTTAATAACTAATTTTAATAATACAACTGAATTTAAAAATTATATAAATAATATCAAAAACAAATCTTTATTTAAATCTGATATTAAAATTAATGAAAATGATAAAATTATAACTTTATCTACTTGTAGTTATGAATTTGATGATGCTAGAACTGTTGTGCACGCAAAACTTTTAAATAATTAAAAATAGGATACATTAGTATCCTATTTTTTCAATAAAAAAAGATTACGCGGCTACGTCCTACTCTCCCAGGCAGCTTCCCACCAAGTACCATCGGCGCTAAAGAGCTTAACTTCTGTGTTCGGAATGGGAACAGGTGTATCCTCTTTGCTATAGTAACCACATAATCTTTAATAGATTATCATCTATTTAGTTAGAGTTAATACTCTAAAAACTGTATAACATTT